>Ga0116231_10001648_pt1 | contig 46118 bp, 28 predicted proteins | sample S1TSphgellanicum_2_FD_89695 | JGI IMG/M metagenome (GOLD analysis project Ga0116231, IMG submission 89695) | Host-associated microbial communities from peat moss isolated from Minnesota, USA - S1T2_Fd - Sphagnum magellanicum MG | ecosystem: Host-associated > Plants > Peat moss > Unclassified... | reverse complement strand
TTTTTGCCCATGCAAATCCCCTGCGTTTTTTTGTTCCCCAATGGCTTTTTTCCCAGCAATCCTTTCCCCCCCCCCCCCCCCCCCCCCCCCCCCCGCCGCCCCACTTCCCTCAAAACGCACACACAATATCCACACATATGAAGAGAGGATCTGCAGATTGAACAAAAGGCAAGATGAATCACAAAGAAGCAGAAGCAGAAGAATCATCAGCATAAGAAGAAGAAGAAGGATCATCAGCAGAAGGAGAAGCTAAGTTGTAAGCATATCTATCCGCAGTAGAAAGAGGAAGAAGAAGATCAAGGCTTGTTTTACTCACCCAGAGTTTTCCTTTTGTGTATGTTGTCTTCAATCTTTGAGGTTTGCACATCATGAGATAAGTCTGCAACATAACTTCCATCTGTAAGATCTGCAAAGAGGAAGAAGAAAGAATCAGCAGCAGGAGGAGGAGGAGGACTAGGGCGAGAAGGAAGTGGAGACTTTGTGCTATCAGATCTTCAGATGCATGAGTACAGGGTTTGTGCACTGCATGAGACGGAATGAGAGTTTTTGTCGTCGCTCTTGCTTAGTGTTTCAAGGGCGAATTAGTTCTTGCGGAAAATCTGCTGCTGCTGCCGCTGTTGCTGGCTTTGGTTGTTGCCTCGAAGAATTAATTCGTAGAGAGTCCTGCACAACTGAGGAAGAAGAGTTCGGAGTAGTAGTATAAAAGAGACGCGTCTTTGGGATCTGACATCCGCCATGGCGGCGAGGGAGGCGGTGGCCGTGGATTTCTTGGGGATTTTCGGTCAGAGAACTTCAGTAGAGAAGCAGAATAGTAGCAGCATCACAAAGCAGTTGCAGGAGCCAGTCGACACTTTGGTGAAGACGACGCCGTTAGTTCCGGCCATCAGCAGCAGCTATGCGGACAAGGCGGCCGACGTCGTCGTCGTCGGGGCGGCAGCAGCAGCTATGACGACTTCGACAAGGCCTACAGTTGTGTCGACGAAGCCTTCGAAACTCGACTTTCAGAAGGCTGAAGAAAGACAAAGATCCATCTCTCGTCTCAGACAACTCGGCGAACAGGTCTCGAATCTCAGAGGTAATCACGGCCGCGTTGCACTGCTGCGTCCCCCTTCTTATTGCAGAAACTCAACATTCTTGGAAACAAACAAGGAGAACTTAGGGCAATGCGTCTGCAAGAAGCAGGAGAGAACCGTGAGAGGAAAGTCTAGGACACAGATTCTAGGAGAAAAACCACTATGTATGGGGCACTCAGATCTCGTAAGAATCCTATGAAAGAGCGGAGTTCTCACATGCTGCAGATGTTGACCATGTTTGTGTGGGTTGTTTTCTTGGACAGTCATGCAGCAGCAGCTACCTTTGACATGGAATAAGCCAGAGATCGTCGCACAACAAGGAGGATCTCCAAGCCCTAACAGTGAGGAAGACAATATGGTCAAGACAAAGGAAACTCTTGTGCGGTCCTCTTTGTGGTCATCTTTCTTGGAGCATTCTAGCACCACCACAGCAGACCCCTCCACCTCCCCTGTAAGTTTTGGAGTCCATTACTTAGATCTTCTCCCAAACATGATGCAACTTCTCTTTCTAGTCCGCCAGACATGCACCAAGTTTGGTGCAGGTAGGCATTATGAGGACTTCAGGATGATGTCTTGACCTCTATACTTCTTTTCAAGAACAGGCTGAGTGATCTCATCTGGCACACATGTGTTGATTTCTGGCAGAGGGGATGGTTTCACAAGGCTTTGCAACAAAATGGTAAGAAGGTGGCGGCACTGTCTACCAACAACTTTCAGGCACCAGGGATGGTGCAGAATTCAGCAGCACAAACATTGTCTTCTTACAGAGGAGATGAACCACAAAGAGATGCTGCTCAGCCACAACAAAGAGATACTCAGCCCTTGGAGCCTGCAGGTTCGGAACCACCACTTTCTGTGTTGATCCCAGACACAGAGTCAGAACTGCCAGAAGTGGTGGCGGCTGCAGTGGCAGTTGACGGTACAGGATTTGGTTCCCCATTACCAGTGCATTTCAGAGAGGCCAATACAGCTTCCGGATTGGAGAGTGAGGCAGCCATGGATAACCAGCCATTTCACCAAATGCAACACCCAACGTTGATGCAATGTGGAAATCTACAAAGTGCTGCCACTCTACCAAGGTGCTTATCATTGCATGATTCCTTAAAAATGAAATCATTCAGCTTCTGGTTAGACCTAGTGTATGTGTGCACACAGTCAATTCTTGCAAACTTTCCTGATTTGTTGTGCAAACATCCTGCCTTTTTCCCGATTTGATTATTCTTGGGTGGAGGTTGAATCGGTATGAATGTTTGAAGTAATTTTTCTACTTGCTCGATTTGTTGTAGCAGGTCAGCTCAGGTGGGTGGAGGAGCAGGTGCGCAGCAGCCAACAGCACAGCTCACTCTCTTTTATGCAGGCCTTGTACATGTGTATGATGATATCACGCTTGATAAGGTGAGGATCATGCAGATTCTTCTTGTTTGTGCATTTTGTGTAGCTGGCCAAGTCTCCTTCCATCTCTAGGGTTTCAGTGCTTTGGAACTTGGTCTGAATTTTTTGTCAATTTGCCAATTTGCAGATGCAAGCTATTATGTTGTTAGCTAGTGGAAGCACCACACTCTCCAGCTGCAAGGACCCCTCTGGAAATGAAGTTTCAGTTCATCCATCGTCTTCCCCAATCCCCCAGTCAACTCCATCTTCTTCAGTATCACCTCCTCCACAAGCTACAACCACAGCAACAGCTGCCCCTTCATCAATTCATGCAAATATCCTCCCACGATCCATTGCTAGGAGTGTCCATGCTGGTGAGTGTCCCTTGTCCATCCCTAAGGGCAGGCTTCTCAAGGAGGTCTGTCTGGAGTGCTTACAATTGACCTTCTACACTACAGTATTGCTATCAGCTTAACAAAACCTACGTCATTACAGAAAAAACTGACATAAAAGGATTTTTTAAGGTGGACTGACATTTGGGCTTTCTTCTATGCAGTGACAGAGCTCCCACAGGCAAGAAAGGCATCCTTGGCACGATTCCTGGAGAAGCGGAAAGACAGGTATAATATTTTAGCACAAAATATTTCTAAAAAATTGCATTTCTGCCAAATTTTGATATCACTTCTTCCAATTCAGGGTTTTTCTCCTTTACCAAAGCATATTGAAGTATGTTGAGATGGACATATCCAGTTGCATTGACAAATGTCAAATCTTGCAGGGTACGAGTGAAGGCACCATATCCTCTCAAGAAAGAAGGATCTTGCACACCACCACGTGCCAAGTCTCCAAGCCCGCCTTGCCAGTCTCCAAGTCCTTTTTGCAAGTCTCCAAGCCCTTTTTGCAAGTCTCCAAGCCCATTTTGCAAGTCTCCAAGCCCTCCTTGTGGCAGGCCACAGACATGGTCACCCACCTCAGCATTATTGAGGCGGCGGGCTCATTACCTGCAAGATGTACCATCTACCAACTTCAAAGATCCCCAGTACTGTACATCAAGTGGTAGTGAACCCAATTCTCCTCTGAGGACTCCTCCAACACCTCCACGACCAAGCATGGCTGGGGATATGAATATAATTGCAAGGTCTTTTCAAGGTAGGGATTTTGGAGCGCAACTGGATTTGAGGGTACGTCAAAGTGGAAGATTTCTAAGTCATTCTCCACAAGATCACCGGGATGAAGAACCAATGGAAGAAGATGCACGGTGATATTTTGCTGTTGTTGTAGGTCTATTTCAGTTTCCTTGGGTTTGCATCCTTCTGAATGAAGTCCAGCTCAAGAGATAATGTTCAATGTAGTTTAACCTGTAGTGGAGCCCATTTCATAGTGCACATATATTTAAGATAAATTGTAGTTAGCTGAAGCCACAATTTCATAGGTCACAAGATCACCTTGTTATTTTTAGATTCTTGTATACGGGAGATGCCAACCTGTTCACCAGCAGCAGTTCAATTCGAGTATGCTCATTTTTTTTAGACAGAAAAAACTGTAAAGACATGGGGTTTTACAATGGGTTTTCAAGGAGTTTTGGAACAAGTCTCACCATTGTAGTTTAGAACTGGTTTTTGCATCGAAGCGTGCAACAACTAAGAATTGAACATTGAGTTTTAGGTCAATCTTTTGGGTTCTTTGATTGTTGAGCAAGGGATGTAAAACATGTTTCAATATTCCATTGAAGTTAAATTCCTTTGGTTTAGTTTTGATACATTAGAGGGCAGTTTTTCAGTTGTATGACAAATGGCCATTATCTGAGTAATTGGCACTTGGGAGAGAATCTCCCACATCATTACAAACTATGTAGACTATTTGCTAAACCGCACAATGTTCTATGTGCTTGGAGCATGCAATTGAAAGAACAGTTAACCTTCAAAAGCTTACAGTGAAGGGTGGAATCTCTCCTGACTGACAATTACATATGTATAATATGCCTTACTGTAGGAAGAGATGAACTTCCACTGTCTTGAAGAAAGCTAAAATGCCTAGTCACACAATATTGTATGCATTCTTATCACATTTTATATATCACCTTGTGTAGGCCCAACAAAGATGAAACCGAGGTGCCAGAGAAGAATGAGAACCACATAGTTACTATCCTTGTACGGCATACAAGACAACACCAAGGTGGCAAACAAGGTTGAGAACCACAGAAAATATTCATTTCATACTCTAGTGTGAAATCACTAAGATGCAAACTTCTCAAAAACCAAAAAAAGAACAATGGCCAATCAACTCCTGAAGTCTGTAAGAGACCAACTAGCTTGCGATTCACTGATGAGTGAGTTCCACTTAGAGGTTCTGAGAGATCCAAATAGGGGTCACATCTTTGTCTCTCTCATCAAGCATATGTTCTGCTTAAAGCTTCTGAGAGACCCAAATAGGGTCACATCTTTGTGTCTCTCTCATCAAGCACGTTCTGCTTAAAGCATGTAAGGGTCCCATCTTTGTGTCTATCTTATCTAATGGGTATATATTTTGTCTCTGAAAAGGACACAAGAGACATGAAAGGTGTCCCACTTATCCAGCCAAGTGATGTGTCTTTACCAATGCAGGCTGGTTTTTGGAATTTGTTCATGGAACCCAAAAACCAGCCTGCTTCTTAAGGGCTATGACCTCTTTTCAAGACAATCAAGGATTATGGAGTGTGCCAGGTACAGACCATTCTGCCCAGTGAGGTGGCTGCGAGGAATTTGTGCAAAGCTGGTAGAGTGAGCCTGAATTTTCGAATCTGCAGTGAAATAGACAAAATGGCCTGTACCAGGCACCCTCCATTGCCACATGGTTTTCATGGACTTATATTATGTTCATGTGGATTTACACAATGGTTGTGTGGCCAAGTTAGGTTAGGTACACGCAAGAAGACGCACCATTGTGCAGTGTAACTCGGTCAAAACGAGACAGAAATCCCACATGAAAACCACTTCATTTCTTGTCAAGTCGCTTTTGTACTTGTATACATTTCAGGACCAACGGAAGTCCCTCAAGTCCTGATAACTTAACTTAGTACAGATGCTTGGGAACTATCAGGACAATAAAGTTAACCTTAAAAGTCAGGCAAAGACGGCACCGGAACCCCCGGTTTGGTCACATAGGGGACGAGATTTCAAAAAACAGAAAAAAAAAGTACACTGGGCTTCAACCGGCCATGAAACTAAGTTTAGCAGTAAATTTGGTGCTAAACTGAGTTTGCCCTCTCCTTTCTTTTCCTGAACCAACCAATCAATCACTGCTGCTGCTATGTGTGCTGTAGCTACAAATGTTCTCGAGCCTGGTGCATTTAACCCTGAGTCTCAGTATTTTATACCCTTATTTAATAAAATTTCATGACGTTGCGGACAACAGCCAGGAGGAATGAAGCATCAAATGAGGGGTGCAACCCAGGCCCAACAGGGCATGACTTTACGGATGACTCTAATGTACTAGGACTTAGCCTCAAGCTAGGAAAGGACTTCTGAACACTTGCCTGCCAAACACCTTCCCCTTCCCCCAGTGACCCCCCCCCCACCCCTTTGGGTGGGACCTTTTGCTTTGACTGATTGGGTCTTTTGTCAAATAATCTATCCCTACCTAAGCCCATGACTGAAAGTGGGAACCGCATGTGTCTGCAAAGTCTACTTTTAGTCTCTTTTACTGTTGTGAAAACAGCTAGAGTCAATTTCTTAAAGGATTGATGTAATCCATGCCAAGTTCACTATTTTAAAAATAAGAAGAGGGGCTGATGGCTCACTGGTATAGCCCATTCTGGGACCCTGGGACCTCAAAAAGGTCCTGGGTTTCAAACCCAGTGGTGTGCAGGTGAAACTTCTGCTGGCCCTCTGTCAATGAGCTTGACTTGGGGGTGCCAAGTGGCCAATGGCTTGTGAGGTTGGCTCAGGTTGGCTGTTGATATCCAGAAAGGAATCCAAAGTACAAAAAGGAGAGGATATTTATGGAAATCCTAAATCAAATTAATTCTTTTATATTCCTTTTAGATATGGTTTTGCCAAGGTTAACATGATTACCATAGTACCTGGGCCATTTTGACACTAATTATATTATTTTCAGAAATGTAGAAATTTTCAAAAAAATGATCAGAAATACTTTATCTGAAGGAAAATAAAGAATGTGATGGAATATTTGGAAATATGTCATTTGTCAAAATGGAATCCTTAAGTAATTATTCAACAAACATGTGTTGATGTGGCCAAGGTACTAGGGTGAAAGGATTGGGTAGGCAAAGCACCTCAGGCTTGTGTTATCACTACCACAAATCTAGGGCTAATGGAGGATGTTCTCATTATCTTAGATATGCATGTCCTGGTTGAATGTTGAAAAAAGGGAACCTGGGGAGTACACAATTCAATTGAGGACCCACATTGGAAACAAGGGGTGTGTCACACTGTGGCATTGCCATTTACATTAAAAAGTATCTAAAGGCGAAAGAAGAATTATGAAAACTCAAATATTTCACCATGAGAAAATATAATCTTCAAAAAATCCTCTAAAATAAACCAAAATCCTTCAAGATATTATAACTCTATAATTAATCTCAAGTTTCAACACAAGCCAAAACATCATCTTTCAAAAATCCTCATATAAAAATAGACCTATTATTACCTAGGGGCCAAAATCCATTAAGCTACTATACTCTGTAATGAATCTATACACAATGACCTTGCCTTGGTACGCAAGGCCAATAAAAGATGAAGGACACAGAGAAACCATTGTAGAGTAGACCATGTGCACCTTGCTTGCTTTTTTAGTGGAAAAGTGCTCTTCAGGTCCATAACTTTCGACCTTTGGGTTGATGAGGTGCATGGAATGACGATGCTCAATCTGTGGTTATCTGAGAAAGGGAATAAAGTCGGCCTTATTTTTCATTAGACTTATAGACAAAAGAAAAAGAGAAAATACCCGACCTGTGTCTCACAGGCTCCAGCCTACTGGTAGTAACTGAAGCTGGAGCAGCCTTGGCCTTCCATTAGCTATGTCAACCTTAAATGCTTCATGGCCAGAGTGAACCAACAGCTACCAGTGCATGATGCATTGGAAGCCTCTTATGACTCTGTTGTGATTGAACACCAACTGAGTTGATGTCGAGTTTCACCTTGGCAGCATAAACTAACTTATGTTACCTTAGGATAGGTCCTGTAATATGTAGGTGTGTAGCTAGAATAATAGGTGGCTGTGGAGCAAATAGCCGCAGCAAGATTGTTGGTACCGTGTTAGTTGAATATCAACTTTTGAACATACTAGCTTGTACTAGTATTGAATTTTTAAAATTTTCATATCAGCATAGTACTGGCATGGAATCTTTTGTTTTAAATGTTCATACTAGGCAAGTACTGGTATTGAATTTTTTTTTTAAATTCATACCATGTAAAGTATTGGTATGAGGTAGTTATTGCGTCAGTCCTTACGAAGCAGGTCAGTCCTTTGATACCAGCACCGTCAGTCTACGTATCAGGGATTGCCCCCAAACTGGTTAGTACATAAGTGAGGGCTAATGGGTTGTGAATAAGTAATAAAAATAGAAAGGAAGCTAACTTCCCAAGTTGTGGAACTGAATAAAAAAGTGTTTCCTATCCATGCACGGTCCATCCCTTATAGTGCACATGTTTCACTAGCTCAAGGTGCACACATCGCTGACGGTCTACTCCAATCGCATGCTTCACTAGCTATGAGACTTAGGATCACCGGGACTGGCAAGCAACATTAGGCGTCTAATGGTCCATCCATAATGCAATTCATGAAATCTAACCTCATTTTGCATTTATGTTTTCAAGTACTTTTCAGAGGGTTAACATCTTCCTAGTCTCTGGTGCAGCTCACAAATCTTCCAAGTGTGTCCAGGTCAAAATATGTCTGCTTTTTTAGGTTGTGAAAGGCCATGTCCTAGGGGAGTTGTGTTGTTTGGAGGGCAACTACCCTTGTTCCCATTCCCTCAAATAACATAATCCCCTCTGGAGTCTGGAATCTGAACCTTCACTTCCCCCTACAAAGTCAGGGCTGGCCAATTCGGCTCTTGTTCAGACTCTTTAGTGCTCCATAATCAGCCTGCCTCGCCAATACTATGCCAGGGGATTCTGCAGCCTTTCCCTCCCAGGTCTCCAGCGTTCCCACAGGGTTCCCTGCCTTTAATGCCAAAGAGAAGGCTATGGATGGAGTATTCTGCCATGTCCGCAGACCACAGGCTCGCATGAGTACCTTGCAGAATCTGCCATTGACAGCCCACTCTTTAACGCATAAGAACCTGACCCAAATTTTCCTTTGTATTTGCAGATACTTTACAAAGCATGATATTTTATGGAATACTTTTTGCTTATTTCATGGTGTCAATTTTATTTGTGTAAGTTTTTAGAATTTCATGGTAGTAATTTTCATCGTATTTTTTTATAAGGTTACATGTGCAAGTTTTAAGTTTTTTACAGTTATAGGTATCACTTTCTATATCACAAGTGGCATTTGTCATGTTACAAGTTTCATTTTTCATAATGACATGTAACCACAAAATTTGTAATGCATGAGTTAGAGGAGGAAATAGTACCATTTGCACAAGCATAATCTTATGATTCCTAAGTCTATGGTGTTGAATTTGTTGGTGTAAGTTTTCAAATTTTTATGATAGCAATTTTCATAGTTACAATTTTCGTGGTACACTTTTTCAAGGTCACATGTGTACGTTTTCAATTTTTCACTATTATAAGTATCACTTTTGTTATTCAAGGTGCCATTTTTCATGATTATAGATTTTGTTTTTCATAGGGACATGTTGCCATAAAATTTGTAACTCACGAATCAAAGGAGGGAATAGTATCATTTGCACAAGCATAACCTTATGGTTCTTCAATTCATGGTGTCAAATTTGTTAATGTAAGTTTTTGGAATTTCTTATTAGGAGTTTTCTTGGGTATAGTTTTCATGGTATGGTTTTTTGAGGTCACATAAGTTTTCAATTTTCAATGGTTACCAATTTTGTTTTTCATGGTAGTATGTGAAATGTTTCTAGGTGACATGTTAGCATGAAGTTTGTAACCCACAAGGCAAATGATAACTAATATCATTTGCATAAGCATAATATTATGGTTATTCAATTCATCATGTTAAATTTACTGATATAAGTTTTCAAACTTTCATGGGAAGAATTTTCATGGTATGATTTTTCAAAATCACATGTGTGAGTTTTCAATTTTAGTGGTTAGAATCTCTTTTTTTTATGTGGTTATAGGTTTCATTTTTCATGGTAAGCAAGTGCAATTTTCAAGGTGAGATATTGTTACAAAATTTTCAACCCATAAGGCAAATGAAGGAACACTACCATTTGCACAAGCATAATTTTATTGTTGAATGTCTGTAATTTACAATCTTTAGCTAGTTGTGATCCAGGCAATTTTTCCTACCTTTAATTTTTTTTGGGGCAGTCATATGGGGCTGCCTATAGGTGCCCTAAAAAATTCAGTAGCCCCTATGAAATGGCAAATGTTTTGCTCGAACCAAAATTTCTCTACTTGAACTGGAAAAAAAACCTTCATCCTTTGTATTGTTTTTGCATTTTTGGAAACATAGGTGCTTGGAATTGAATTCCATTTTTTTGGTCTACTTTTTGGAATTAGAACATTTTATTGTCATATTAGAAAATTTGCTACAACACAATCAAAAAAATTCCTATTTTAAGCTTTAAAGTTTAGGAGGGAAATTAAGAAAGAAAATAAAATTTGGAAAATCCTCATTTTCCTTCTTCCACAACTTAAATCTACACAAGAGTCAAATTGAAAATTGCACAAATTTATCATGGTTACAAGTTCCATTTTTCATCATTACATAACCCATTTTTCATGGTTATAAATCTTGTTTTTCATGGTAGGACGTGTAATTCTTCATGACAATTTTACCATAAAATTTACAATTCACAAATCAAAAAAGGAAATATTACCATGTACTAAGAATGAGATGGATAATTTTGACTTGACTTAAATTATAGGTATATATTTTTCATGAAGATGTGAATATATGAAAATCGTGAATATTTAACTTCAAAGAATGGGTAGTATGTTTATGTTTGATGTATGTAAAACTATAATATAGATAGTCATTTTGAATAATTAATAATTATTTCCACAAGTACACCAAATAAACATCTCAAATGACCTTATAAAAAACGTATGACATATTCATGTGAACATAGATGGAATGTAAAGCCTTACGATAAACCACATAAAGTTATGGTTTTCTCTAATAGTACTTGCAATATGGGGACCCAAAAAGTGATTTATGAGTTTCAATCAATGGTTTTGACATTGTCACCTTAGGAGCGTTGCCTTCATCCAAGCACATCTCCAAGTAGTCTTGGAATCCATATTCATTATACCTATTTATGAACCTATGTTGTGTGGCTATATTGTCTTTTGTATCTTCAACTATGGGTGTCTAACTTTTCCCCCAAAAAACTCTTAGAGTAAAGGTATATTCTCTATCATTTTTAAAAATGAAAGCGAGGTCCAAACATAATTATTTTTATAGTTTTAGAATCAAGTAGGGCCAAGTATCCCATCCATCATATACATATTTTAGGGTAAATGGACCAAATAATATGTATTTTGTTTTCTAATTCAAGAAGAAAACCAGTATACTTGTTTGGACTCAATTTGTACTTTTGTAAAAACACTAGATTTTTTCTTTAAATGGTTCAAATTTAAAATTCATAACACTGACTTGCGTATGTAAATATAATTTGTAGGAACACAAAGTTCTGATGTGAATTATTAAAAAAATTATAATATTTACAGCCAATTTGACAAGTGCTTAAAAAAAACCATTTTTTTCAAATATGCTTGTGACTATATGCTTACTAGATACAAAGACTTTGACCACAAAGTTATTTTGTGAGTACAATATCCAAATACCTTTAGATTATCAATTTAATCCTAAAACTTCATCTATAGTTAGGGTTTAAGGTTCTAGGTAGGGTTGGGGTTAGGGTATATAAAGTAAATTTAGTAAATAGGTTATATAAGTATAGACCTTATGTACCCTAAGACTTACATACCTGGTCTTTAAAATATATTCATCCACAAATATAATAAACCCCTACTCCAAAGCCTACTTTAGTGATGAACAAACCACTTGACACATAGTTCTTTTAAAACCCTAGTTAAATCTAGGTAGTGTCACCTCTTACATCATTGGAGGTAGTAGGTAAACCTATTATAAAAAACTCTTAAAGTTACCAAGCTACCCCACTAAATTAACTAGAAAGTAGAATTTGCTTTGTAGCATACTTGCTTTTCATTATGACCACTTAGCACCACAAAGTTTAGGTCAAACCATACCCTTTGTGCAATGAAGCCAAGTTGAGCTTAAAAAACATGTTTTCAACATCATCATACCAAGGTACCTCCAACCTTTTAGAACAAGTTGAAGCTTGAAATTTCTCTTGAGGCAAAGTTGGATCCCCAACTATTGTGAAATGTTCATAATCAAAGTATGGGCTATCTGTGATGAATAAATTCAAGCAATTTCACTCCCCATATGTCATCTTTGTAATTTTTTCACAAAATCAATCCTACAATAGAACATAAAGAATGTGAAGTTACAAATGATTCAATTCAAGTAATATTTACAAGTGTCAAAAATTTGAAACTTAACATGAACTAACATGAACTAATGTAAGCACATGTTACCATTTCAATTAAATGAACATTGTACACTAGAATGTTAAACTTATAAACATGTTGGAGCTATTACATAGATAAGTTTTCATGTCCACAACAATAAACAAACAACTACCATTTAAATATTGTCATGTTATTAATTAGGCTTTAACCTTTTAACTACACCATAATTATTATAAAAATTGTGCTTACATGTAATTGCATTGCCTATACAAAAGTGCATATAGGTCAAGAAAAGATCAAATTACTTATGTCATACCAATGAATATTTTTTTAGTACAAAATGACAAAAATTATATTTTCCAAACATATAAAATAGCTTGGTGCAAGTACTAAAATAAATTATAAAGAAATAACAAACTTGATATTCAAAAACTTATTTCATAGTGACTAGACTATCATGGTCTATCCTAACATTATCAGCAACATCGAATCAAAACAATAACTATAATTAAATAAGATTAAAAGGCAAATAAAAACCATGAAATGTACAACTTTGTTCATGCCTTCAAAGTGTGACACCATTAGGAATTATTTTGGTTCAACACCACTTTTAGCACCAAATATCGATGTCACCATGGATGGAGTGATATCAATCATTTCTTGAACAATTTTTTTTATTGTTAAATTGAATTGAGTTTTGATTTTTTTGCAACAATTTGAATTAATATGACATTTTCAATCTAAAGATTTCAAGTAGTGAAATTTGATAATTAATACATGTTATAAGATTTCATGATTGAAGTCAAACTTAAAGTGATGCCATGGGAAACCGGAAACCTTCAAGTAATGCATGACCAACAACTGCACAATCTTGAAATAAGGTCTTTGATATCATAGTTCTCATTATCTCTTCAACTTTCTTTTTCACAATTGGTCTTAGAATCAAAGATCTAACATGCATCCAAAGTAATGTTGCCCATTTGTCATCTTCCACATGATGGAACTCTTAACAAGTTGTGGAATCTCCACATCAATTGTACGAAGCTTGTTAATTTCTTGCCAAAGTGCGAACTTAAGGGCTTTAAAATCAACCTCCCATATAATAAAATCCCCTCCATGGTCAAGTGAAGGAAATTTTCCACATGCATGTGCAATTGTTGATGCAATCATGTAGTTTGGAGCCCAAACCACATGAAAACACAAGCTAAATAATAAGAATCCCATAAACTCAAACTTTGGTTTCTCCCATGATGACAATGTTGTTCATGACTTCAAGTGTTGGGTGCATTTGTCTTCACCCACACAACAAATATAGCACCATACTCTTGTTTTCATTCCATTGTGTTAGAATGATAGCAAAAATCATTTTTTTGTTGTTGGTGTGGAAAGAAGTCATATTACCAATCATCAAAAGTTTGCCCAAAACCTTTAAATCATACAAGTTAGATAATTCTTGCATATACATTGCTCATAACAATAAGTATTTTAGAGAAATCACCAACTTTCAATCACATTTAAGCAATGTAGTTTGGATTGAAAGTTATACATACTCCTAGGTCATCAAACATCTAATGGAAAGCTTGTGTCAATACTCTTTTTGTAGGAGCTCCATCATCCACAACCCTTTTTTTTTCCTCTTCACGAATATCAATAGTCAATGTGTATTACCAAGTTGTTAATGGCCACATCTCCTTTTTCTTCATGGATAAAATGAATGCCCTCGAGGTATTTAACTCCTCACCAACCTTAACCTGGTAAAAATTCAATCAAAGTCATGGTTTTTAAGATCAACCATTTCATAAACTATGCAAAAAGAAATGTTGAGTGAATAGAATAACATAGAGTAACATTTTGAAAACTAAGTTAATAAATTCCATGTAATATTCTACATTGAAAATAAATAGTTAATTCCAAACAATATCATTGTCATGTCTTCATTAAAACCTTGTCATTGATGACAAGTTCTCTAGCCCCCAAATGAACCCTTGGAAAGAAAGAAAATGGAATCTATATTGATTCTCATATTTATTGAAGATGGCACATTAGTGCATACAAAAATTTTCATGTCATAGTAATAACAATACAACATATATGAACTCTATGTTAGATAATTACATGTTGCAATTTGTAAATATGTTTAGGTTTATTGGTCCAACATTTCAATCACATGAGATAACTTATTTGATATAACAATTCATTAAATATTTTCAATCACTAATTGAATTCAAAATTTATTAAATATTGGGACACAATTAAAGGATTGGAATATTAACTAGCTTGTAATCTTGCATACAAGAAAATATTGATAGAACCTTGTAAATACTATAATTATGACATTATTTGTAAATTGTTAAACCATCAAATAATGTAGCCATTATTATTGATGGAAAATGAAAACTTAGCATGCAAATGAAATGTAATGTCAAATTCAAGGAGAAAAGAAGCATTTATACAAATAATACTTTTTTTTCAATATGAAGAAGAGATAGCAAAACCTTGTAATAAGTAGGCACACAATTCACATGAAAATTGCAAAACATATATACATTCCATCAAGATTCTTCCTTTTGAGTTGTTGCCAACAACTTCTCATGAACAAGTCTAGGAGCATGGTACATGTCCTCCTTCCACCACTTTGTGATCCTTTCAACCATGCCTTGAATTACATCTATTGTAAATGAACATGCCAATGAAGCTTGGGCACTTGAAATGTGAACAAAAATGCTAGAAGTTGAAAGGGTTGAAATTTCCAAATTTGTTCCTAACACTTCATCAAGTAGATCCCACTTATCCCAATATGGATGTGCATTTGCTTAGAATTGGAAAATGAAATGTTGGGCTCCTAAAAAGAAGTCTTCACATTTTCTCACAACCTCCACCTCTAATGTTATCATGGACTTAGTTAATCCCCTATGTTTGGTTCTCCTAATAGAAAACTTTGTAAAAGCTTCCAGTTGAATGCCATCTTTACATGTCAAAGTACATTCCTCCTAGCTTTTCCAAAACCTTTTATTTTGAATTTTTTGAGAATGTACAAAAACACACATGATGTATCCTTTTATAAATAGATGGTTCTTGAAACAACATTGTCTCATGTCATGTTCTCATGGTTCAATCATGTCATGAAAGCTACTTTCATTATAATAAAACATACATGCAACTTGTACATGAAAACGTTGTTATGACAAAATTCCCTTCAATTGGAAGCTATGAAAGTTTTTGTAATATCTTCACCAAAAATACAAAATGTAACAAATTAAGAAGGAATTCATGGTTTGAATAATTATACATGTACTTATGGTTGTTGAAGAATCAAGTTTTGATTCTACATTCTGTGATTTCAATTGTATCATTATTGTTTGGGTATCCTAAAACATTCTTAAATACTCTTCATATTGATGTTCACTTTTTTGGATATGCTATTGTTTTAGCATTCTAAATGTTGTTATGAAAGGCAGAACTCGATGTGAAAGCTACAGGGGTAGGGGAGGGGTTAGAAGAGTTTCTTGGTGGAACATGTTGTTGGGCCAATTCATGCATTACAAAGGGCTTCATTTCATCATAAACATGTTGGTCATCATGGTCTTGTGACCATTCCTCCACTTCATCTTACATGTCACCCAAGAGATCCACGTTCCCTTGAACTACTACCTATAACATTAATATAACATGAAGCCATATGGGACTTTTAGTTTTCATTGGGTTTTGGAATGTTTCTTGTGTTATAAGACCTTGGTACCCTTGGAGCCAATGTATGAGCTCTAATTTCTATCAACATAAAACTCTTATGACCAACAAAACCTGATTCTACAACCCTTGATGGTGGTGTTGAATGTGAATGTGAATATTCCAAATTTGGTGGAAATGGAATGGATTTTGTCCTCTCATGTGATCCCTTTGAAGAAATACCATTTTCGCATGAAACATTGATACAAATGGGCATCACAACTTGAAATTGATTTCTTACAAATGACATGTATTTCAATTTTTCCCATTCTTCCAACTAGTTAAAAGGATCTGGAATGTAGATTTGCGATAATGATATATTGAACGAGTTTTAATGTCCATCCATGTAGAACTCACTTTTAGTATAAAGGGATTTTCCATGTTGGTTCATCCAAATTGTTCTTATACAAAATCATCATCAAACATTTGGTCAACATATAAACTAAAATAGTTGAGTGATAATGTACACAATGCATTTTGAAGTTCAATAATCACATGTAAAAGCAAAGCCAAAGCATTGATAGGCAATCCACACAAATTAACACAATATAAAATCACACACTTATTGATTATGTGACTAATTGATATTATATGTTGGACCTCCAAGTTTGTTGATATTATTTTCACTTGATACACAAGATTTGAAAGTACATAAAATTAACAACAATGTTCAAAAGCTAACCCTTTTAGCAACATTGTTGATTTTGTAGAAAAATCCACCAATAAGTGCCAACTTAGGATCATTGTATTGTTGAGTTACTTTTTTGGCAACAATTCATTGTCTTGTCCCAAGTTCAAATGTTGTCATATCATAACCATCACCCCATGGAATATCAACTTCATAATGTACTTTTAGAGGTAAAACTATGACATTCTTGAAGATTGTTCTTGTGAACTCCACATCATTCCACACACTTTCCAATTGCATTGGTAAATGGAATTTTCTTTTTCTCCCACCTTTGAACTTCCTTGAATGTCTAGCTCACTTTGTTTCATGTTGGTTAATATTGTCAAAATTGCCCACAAATGCATTTCTTAATGCCACATCAAACAAACTTGGTGTTGGAACCAAATTTACAATAGTTTGATGGGGTGGAATGGATAAGGAATTGCATCTATTCTACTAACTAATTTCTTTTGTAGAAATGATTTGGGGTTTCAAACATAATAATCACAAAAACATTTAAAAAAATATCAATGGCATGAACTAGAAGTAATTTTGGAGTAAACTAATAATTAAAAACCTTGCAAAAATACATGATGAAAGGAAATACATTATACATCGTTCGGTGGAGTTAAAAAGAGGATCCAAGTTCACCTTACATTGTTTCAAATGTGCCCTTCCCCTAGGAATGTGGATATCATGACTAAAGGTCTTTTGACGCAACAATGAAACTTTTGTGCTTGATGTCCTTCCCACTCCACTTATACCACCATTTGGTGAACTTCTAGATTTCATTCCCACAAATCCATAAAGGTTGGACAAAGTCCCTTTCATAACCAAAATATTGTTTTGTTCTCCATTTATATTTTCATGTTCTGGTGTGATACCAAAACTTGAAGCCATGTTATTATGCACAACTAATGGCTTGATGCAACAAACAACACACTAAATTCAGTTTGATGAAGTCCTCAATATTGTGTGAACACATAATAAATGATTTTAAAAAAAGCCATAGTTGGGCATTAGACATGCTTAATTAAAAACTTTTAAATAAAGGTGGTTGAGCTAACACGAAGTTACCATTGAACTTATTACAATAACTTATATTTAAATTGATTTCATTTCTTTAATTGAATAGTATCCATTTATCACACACATGTATAGTAAATTTATGAATAAAAGTTTGCTTGAGTTTAACACAAAAAGTTCAAGAGACATATGTCATGTAAAATACCACCATAAATGATTAAAATTTAACATTTGTGTGGCATTGCAAAAGACTAATTTATTCAAATGCTGAAAATAGTTCATCCAAAGAACATGCAATGGAAATTTTCAAAAAAAATAAAATGATGGATTTGATTTTTTAAAAATAAAGTTAAGATATTACATTAAATCAAATTTGCATAATTTATTATTATTATTGATAACCAATGTTCATCCATGTGTGTTCTTTAGAAGATTGTTATGATTACCAACCTTAGCAAATTAATTTGGATGGATGGCCCTTAGAAATTAAACACAACAAATTTTTATAAACCCCAAAAGATAAAGGTCCTTCCCTTGGGTTCAACTTCCCAACATTTAGGCAAGGGATAAAACTTGACACTAAATCCCCATAAATGGAAAGTTGTCTTCTACTTGAAACCCAAGAGGGGGCTAATTGGAGACTTTTCACTTGTGAAAGAAATGAAACTATGCACTTTTATGGAATAACAAAAAATCTAATACCCTTTGCCATAAGAATATTTTGAAAGAAATTTGGAATATCTTACCCTACCCCACAGTTGATGTTAAAAAGGATTATATAGCCTTATGTCTTGGTTATCAAGGTTCCATTCCATTTCTTAAGATCCATTTACTTGGGGGAAGCCATCACCTTCTTTCTGATAGTATTATGTATGATTTTCTAGGGGGCTACGGCTAAATGGCATTTTTCTCAAGATTCTTAAGTCGAGAGTCTTGAAATTCTCGAAATTGGGACTCCCGCCATTTTGGACACCCATAGTTTCTTGTGGAAAACTTTGATTGAAGTGAGGTCTAAAGAGAAGTTGTAGCCCTTGTTGAGAAATTTCCAATGATATGTGGCACATTCTTATGCACATGTAAATTAGGGCGATTTTTGACTTTTAATGGTTGGGAATCAAATTGACACTTTGACTCACAACCTTTCTTTTGGACATAACTTGTGTTTTAAGTATTCAAATGGATAATGTGACCCCATTTTGACCATCTACATTTTAAAAGCTTTCCAATGATATAAGAAAGTCTTCAATCCAATGAATTTTGACCCTTCAAATCGTTCTTTAAAAAATTGGGAATCCATTGGAACTCCAACTCCCAAAATGTTAGTCCACTTGGGAGTGTGTGGGCTCATTTCACACTCCCTCACATTCTTGGTAATGTGAATGTGACTCCCAGGTTGCACTTTCGGCTCACACCTTTTTATGCCCTTGCCTTGGTCGCAAACCCAAGGCTAGGGTCATGACACATACTATTTACCAATTGACTTTTTATGGGAAAAAATAAATTTTCATATCTAACATGTAGCAAAATTTTATTAACTTATTCTTTAAATGATTGCCAATTCAACTACATAAAAAATCCGTAAAAAACATATTCTGTCTATGTACATAAAAATGCAATTCATTATAATATAATGCATGTAATTTTTTCACATGCATATCTTTTAAAAAATGAACATTAAGAACATAGGACACATTCTTAAGCTTTGATGAATTTTCATCATTATGCCTTCATTTATATAAAATTTCTTCATATTTTGCACATAAATACCAATTTTTACACACCAAGTAAAATGTTTTTCCTCTTCAAATTTTCATTTATAAAATCTAGCATATAAAAGATCTCAAAAAGCTCATATGTGTTGCCATGTGATTACAAACCTTGTACTGATTGGGCCTTCCACTTAACCTTTAAACATCACATCAGGGTGGACCAATTTGGTCATTCTTTAATGCATATATTTGTCTCTAGTGTTTAGGGGTTAATATCCCAAAATCATTCTCCTAATAAACCTTCCTTTTATTTAGCCATTGAGTATTTCCCACCTAATTGCTATAATTGAAAATTTTCCCTTTGTTAGTTAACATAATCACATAATTCCAAGATTGCAAATTGGGTTTTTATTATTGATATTATATCATCAACATCTAATTACATGTTCATGTTGGCAAATGTAAATGTGAATTAAAACAATAAGACATAATCCACAACATTGTTGATATTGTAGTACCTTGAAAGCTTCAACATTAATTATGTCATGAATTTGTAAAAATGTTGAAAGTTTTGGAAAATAAATTTTAAGGAAAATAAGTAATATTTTGGAATTTTAAAACATGTTTGACGTGGTATTTAAAATAAATAATTAATTAATTGAGACACTTGTGTTGAAACTACTTTTGTACTTCAAAATGACCTTTGTTAATATTCAATATGTGGGCCCACATTTGAAAGTAAAAATTAGACCATGTAGCTTTTGGTTTCTTTAAAGAATATTGAATGTTGATAAACAAACATAGTTTGTTGCACATAATCACAATCATATTTTATGTATACCAAGGTGGGATGTGTGCTAGCCCAAGTGTGAACATGTTACAAAATATGGTGAACTCAACGTATGAACAATGTTGTGCAATGTATATATCCAATTTTTCAAGAGCCAAATATCAAAGGAAATCATACTTAAATTTCATGGTAAATGTGCTTTCCCTAAGTGTGAACTTGTTATTCAAATTATTTTTCCTTCCAAAACTTGATTTGCTTAGCTTATTTGAAGTTTTAGTCACAAAAATAATCAAAATTCAATATTTCCTACACCTTAGGTTTGAAAATTATGGAATAGATTCCAATAAATCCTAATCATTGATATCTTTTCAATAATATCAAGAAATGCACCCAAAGTCATCTAAACTTGCTTTTTTATTTAATTGAATTACCATTATGAAAATTATTTAATATTCAATAACTTTTCCACTATATCTCCACATGTTATAAAACCAATGTGTTACACCCCTATTCGTTGAGAAATTTCCACCAAGTGTGCAATCAAATACCTTGTGGTTTGAGAAATCTCAAAGTGACAAACTTTGAAAGCCTATTTTCCTTCATATTTTGGATTTTTGTTGAATTTTCATTAACAAAAATTACTTAAAATTCAATATCTCCTACATCTAGTTGGTCCATGTTTAAACCCATTATAGAAATTGGGTGAATTCTACATTTTTAATATTGTTGTGCAAGGTCTATATCCAATTTTTGAAGAGTCAAATATGAAAGGAATTCATATTTATATTGAATGGTAAACATATATACAAGTGTGAACACATTAGTCAACTAATTTTTTTGAACCAAAACCTATTATATGTAATTCATATGAAATTTTTGTGATAAAAATCACTCAAAATTTAATATTTCTTGCATTTATGTCCAAATATTATGAAATAAATTTCAATAAATATTCCAACTTACTAAAATATTTTGAACAATTATAATCATGCACCCCAATTCCTTTGAAATATTTAGTTGTGATTTAATTTAATTTTCAATGAGAAAAAATCTATATTCAATAATTTCTACATCATAAATTGAAACAATATGAAACCAAATTAGTGCACTTCTATTTGTTGAGAGCTTTTCTTTACTTTCTCATTTAATAGGTAGTCAAATTCGGCTAAAGTATTTTTTGGATGGTCAAAACCTTGGTTACATCACAAAATCTTTAAAACAAACCTTTGAAATAATGTCATTTATTTAAATAACATGATCTAATGGATAAGGACTTTGGTCCTTAAACATGAAGTGAAGGGAGACGAGGGGTTTAAATGGCCTTCATACATTGTGTCCTAAATTAGTAATTTAAGTCTTTAGCTTAACTATATATGTCATTTAGATTCCTAGCTTAGATTAGGTGGCTTGGCCAAACCTAACCTAGTCCACTTACATTGTACGTATTTTAGGGTAAGTGATTTAGGTTTTATTTAACTAGGTTAAATGGAGCTATGTTCTTATCTTATGGTAGGTCACATACAAGTGCCTAGGCTAGGCAACCTTCACGAACCTACTTAGCCTCCTAGCAATAGAAGAAAAAGGAAAAAATGTAACCCATATATTTGGTACTATATACAACTATATGTTATTTACAACTAGTTTTGGTTGTTTTTGCAACTATTTATTAATTTTGGTCATACCTACAACTACATTGTGATTATTTTTTTCTTTGTCCTTCAATATGGACAACATCTAACGACATTTTCATCCAAGAATAGCCTTAATATGACCCATTACTTGCAATAGGGACAAAAATTAGTTGCACCATTGTGGGGTGGGCTGAAACCTTAAGGGTATAGATTCTAAAGTGTAGTAGGATATATATATATATATACATTCAAAATGTATATTTAGGGTATGTATATGGGTGTATATGGTTGTATTTAGGAAATAAATTAAAGGTATTTTAATGGGTCGATTAGGATATCTAATTTAATCTAACCTAGTCTAACATAACTTATGTTAACCTAACTTACATTAACTTAACCTAGGTGCCTAACTACCCTAACCTAATTATGTATATACATACTTTAATTTAGCCTAAGTATCTAACCTAACTACCACAATTCAGCAAAATGGCCCGCATTGGAACTATGATTTACATGTCAAATTATTCTATTGCTAGGGTTTTCTTTTGTCATATGTTTAAGGTATTCATTTGTGATCTATTTAAGGTTTAAGGTTGTGAAATCTATAAGGCTTAAGAACCATTTTTTTTGGTTGTATGTATACTTGGTCAAAGGATTTGGGTTGTTTAGCATTTAAGGTTTTGAATTTTTGGTTTCCTAAGGTTTATGGTATTCAATTAAACCATACCTTAAGGTTTTTGGGTTCTATAAGGTTTTTAAGTAATTTCCTTATTTCATATGTTTAAGGTCTAGAGTTTTGGGTTGTTTAAGGTTTAAAGTTTTTAGTTTCCTAAGGTTTAAAGTACATAATTAAATAAAACAAAATTACAAATGTGGAATTTTTTTTAAATATTGTAAATTCCTAGTTGCAACATAATAGAAAACAACATGCAATCAAAAAGCTCTTGGTTCAAAAAAAAAAATTTCTCCTAGTTAAACCATACCTTAGGGTTTGTGGTTGTTCATGTCATTTGTTTATGGTTTAAGGTTTGGGGTTGTTTAAGGGTTTATAGTTTTTTTGGTCATGTCCAAGGTTTCTGGTTTCATGAGGTTTAAGCTGTCTAATTAAACCATGCCCTAGAAGGTTTTTGGGTTGTTTATCTTACATTATTACAATTGTCGTGGATTCTTGTATGCCAATAAATAATGTCTTTTTAAATTAATAAAAATATTTAAAAATAACTTGGATACTATGTAAATGTCATTTTGAGTCCTATAAACTAAAATAATCAAGTGTCTAAAGTAATTTTTTAAAAAGGAATCAAAAGGAATGCATAAAGTCATACAATTGATTTCAAACTTTTTATACAACAAAAAATATGCCCCCTTCTATGAAAGTATATGTTCATTGGATGAACTTGATGAAAAACCAAATCAAACAAAAATTTCAAAGTCTTAAAATTTTGAAGGAAAGGGCTGCGAAGCAAAAGACTCATTTTAAAAATCATTTGATAAAAAAATTATGTTTAATGGGTTCAAAATGTTTAGCTTTAGATGCAGGTCACATGTGCAAGAAACAATCTTGCCAAAAAACATGTTTAGTTGTCCATTGAAACTCATTTTGGGATTTTCTGGGATTTTTTACGTTTTTGGCATTAAACCAAAATATTCATACACAATTATGTATGAATGTGAAAAATCACCATTAACACATGAATTATCTTAAATTGGACGATTCAATTTTTCTTACTTAAATTTGTTCCATCTAAATGTTATGTGTAAAAAATAGCTCTAAAAAATCCTTAAGTCCTTTTTTCCTTTTTTTGGTACCCCAACCGTGAATGGACCCCTATCCTTTATAAGTTGGTAGGTAGATTGTATGTTTCTAAGTAGGTAGGAAAATAGGTATGTTTAGGTAGGTAGGTCATTGGTTGCACCACTAAATACAAAGGATAGTCTAAGGTAACCTACTTTAGCCTAATACTAGTCTAAAAAGACCTACAATAGCTTAGGAAGTTAGTTTATGGTAGGCTACATATTGCCTACATTAATAGCTTAGGAACCTAATTTATTGATGTAAGTTACATATAACATAAGGTAGCATATACTATTAGCCTATGAATAGTTTGGAATAACCAACATTAACCTACAATAACCTAGACATTAGCATACATGCAACCTTATATACTACCTAGTTAATACATACCTAATAAGGTCTAGCCTAGGTAACATATAGGTACCTCCCTAAAATACAACACATACCTAGTACCTTGCCTAGGTAGGCTAGATACCTACCTTTTTAGTAGGTACCTAGTATGTACCTAGGTAACCTAAGTACCTACCTATCAGGTACTAGGTCATAATAGTTTTATAAGTAAGAGGTACTTGGATGTACTTGGTACTAAGACCTACCTACTAGGTATTTACCTAGTTAAGTAGCACGGGTTCCTATTGCGTACATACTAAGTACATACTAGGTAACTATTAAATATTACCTCATATAAATACTTACTAAGTACTACATACCTTACTAAATATTACCTATTGAGGTAGGTAGGTAAATAGATGGATAAATAGGTATATTAATTTAATAGGTACGTAGGAAGGTACATTAAGTACATTACAAATAGGTAGTTGGGTCAAGTACTTTAGCCTCATGTGTCTATTTATGCTTAACCTAAGTATGTGGCCTTACTTAATGCAAATATAATTTGACTATCTTGATTGAATGTGTAACTAGGTTAAGTAAATAATGTATTGTTTGAAAATGGATGTGAAAAAAATCCCAAAGAAGAACTTGAACGTAATTGTCAAATACCAATTTGATCCAATTCAAATCAACCCAATGATAAAAGCTTACATTAGATATAAGAATTGCAAAAAACCTTGTTCATAACCAATTTATTTCTTCCAAATTCCTCGACTTTGTTTTGGTAAAAGAATATATATATATTTGTTGCATTAATGGAGAGAACTCGCATAAAAGATATTTGTGCACAAAATTGCAAGACCAAGTACCATGAAATAATAAACCATCCACATTTTTTACTTGTGAAGGTGAGATAAAATGGAAGATATTACATGTTGGTTTTTTTTTAAAAATCATTGAATGAAAATCTTGAAATAACCAATGATTTCTTCCAATGATGCTAGCAACCTTGAAACCCATTCTTGTTTCAACCACCAAAAAAAGTTCATCAATGTCATAAAAACAAAGCATTAAAAATTTTACCTCTTATTTTCTAGGTAGTTTAATCAAAATTCATTTGATTCACATGTAGTTTGATCAATATTTGTTTTATTCACAATGATGTACATAAAACATTGACAAAAGTTTTTACTTAGTATCATTTTTTAATAAAAAAATATTGTGATGTGAAACTTGGATGTTGGGTGCCTAGTTCACCCAAAGATGTTACTGTAAAACTTTCATTTGACATATCAAGGGGTTTAATTAGTTCAAAGAAAAACATATCACAACAAAATTACAATTGAAGGGTAATATGAAAGGTACTTTTCAAAGTATGTCAAATTTATTATATTGACGTTGACAATTTTAACAACACCTCCAAAAGAAAGGAAAACAAAAAGGCAATGTTCAAAACCCCACCCCCCCTTCCCTCAAAACCTTCACCCAAACACACAATAGAAGAAGCAAAAGAAAAGCTTGCAATGGTGCTATTAGTAGAGCTTTTTATTGAGCTAATTACTTCCATAAACATCTAGAAAGTACATAAGTGGGGAAAGAAAATACCAAACAAATAAGGTTGCTGAAAGGGCAAAAAGGCAAAAAGGAAAAAAGAGTCTAAATAATAGTAGGTCCACCAATAACAACAAGTGGAACAATAATAAATAATTTGTGGAGATAACAACAATAGTAACTCCTTTGGGCAATTTGATTAACATTCATTTTCATTGATAATTAGTTTGATCAAAACTTGTTTTATCCACATTGTGCCAAGACAAAAACATTTTTCACCTCGAACGGGCATTTAATCAATGTTTTAATAAATTAGTTTCTTTTGCATAAAGTTCTAAGCATGCCAAAATTTTGATATTGACACACATCCTCAAAATATTGTTTCAACAAGTGGCAAGGCATGGTTGTTATTTTTCTTCAAAAGTTTATTAAAATAATGTTTCAAGCATTAAAAACGTTTGATCATTATTCTATGCATACATTATATTTTCAAAATGTCTTGGAATATTGTTTCAAACACAAATTGTGTTTAATCAAGATTGAAATTACACCAATATTTTTGAATAATGATTCAAACATAGATAAATTGGTCACTATTCAACATTTGTTCCATAACATATAGAATATTGTTTTAGTCACATATTGTGCTTGATTAGTACTCTAGTTAAACAATCATTTCTATGCATCCATTGGTTTTGGTAAGCACATATGCAATTTGATCAATATTAAACATAATCAAACATAGACCATTGTTTCAACCCCCACAAAGGCTTGTGGGTACAAAAATTGCACTTGAAATTAAGAAGTTAAATGTTTTAAAACAGAACTTTTTTGAAACAATGTTATACCATATTGGACACCTATGGCATTATTTAATGTGCACTGTAAAATCCTCTTTGTTCTAAACATAAAAACACCACCATTGAAAGTTATGAATTTCAAACCATATTCAAGAAGGCAAAACATTCCCTCTCCACCAGCATCCACTTCCAAATTTGGATGAAACCAAAACAACCATGTATCAAACAAAAGTATGAATAGAACCACACAAAATTGAAATGAAAACATTACAAAGTGTAGAAAATACCTTTTTGTAACCATAGTATGAAACACACATCATCATCATCCTTATCTTCATGAATGTTGACATCATAATTATTTATGAGTGTAAAAGTAGTAAATGGTGAATTTTCAACCACACGACCTTTAGTGTCAAGAATCTACAATCTCCTCCTCTTGCTCTCCAACATTTCCATCACTATAAGAAATTTTTATATCAAATATTGATTAAGTTTTTTGACAAAAATAAAAGCATTTTTTTCAACTTCAAGACTATGGTGAACATACTTATAAATAAAACAAAAAAATTAAGAAGCTACATAACTATTGTGAATAAACTAAAAACAAAATATACTTGAAATATAAACATTAATTTAATTCTTCCATATGTAACAACACTCGACTTGTACATGTTCCAACCAAACATGCACATTCTTGATCCTCCCATGTTTGGAATTCGTTTACACTCATTTGCATTAGCTTCATTATAAAATGTTTCAAACTCATTGGAAGGAATGGCATCATACAACAAAACCTCAACAACAATAAACATATTTTCCTTTTCAACGAGTATTGTTGAATATTTCAAATTTTGGAAACCCAACAAGATCATAGTATTTCTTGTAATGTTGCTTTGGTTTTTTCTTTTTATAAACATGTAAACACTTAACACTTGATGGATAGTAACCCATATACTTAGCCAAAAATGGATTGTTTCTTGCAAATTGCATATTTGATACAAATACCTTGCTTAGTCAACATTATTTCACTTTGTAAAAAACACTTCAACCAATTGTAACTTGAACATGCATAAATTTAATGAAACAAATGTTCAAAGAACTTACTTCCATGTTGCATCACATTATTAGATTAATGTTTAAGAAGATTTTGATCATGTTTTAGTCCTATAATGTGTTTTTAAATCCTTTCAAAACATGTAGGAACAAAAACATTACAAATTTTGCAAATCATGTAATGCCCATGTACACCTCATTCTACAATTGGCACAACAACAAAAAATGGTAAAAATACAACATATCAACATTTGTAAACATATCTATTAAAAAATTAAAGTTTGAATTGAGAATTACCAATTGACAGTCATTTAAAATATTGTGTCTTTTATTTAAGCTTGACAAATCAAACATGAAATAGGCTATTGTTGTGGTCTTCAATATGTTTTGCATTATGTGAATGTTTATTTTCACAATAAATGCAATAGTATTCATTGCAATTATCACAAAAAATGTGCATTTTTTTACTACCCCACCTTCTAGTGATTGACTTCAATTGTTTTGGTGTTTACAAGGTCAATGAATAATAGAACATCAATTTAGATTAGTTATTGAAAACAAAAAAAAACCAATTCTACACATACATTCTTTAATTTACCATAATGATAAATAAAAAAACCTATGTTTTTATGTCCACCATTGAACATGGGTTGATGGGATGGTATTTTGAACTTCCTTCAACATTTGGAGTATTTAAATGAATTTGAGGCCCCATGAAAGTTTGTTGCACATTGGGCTTAAGATGTGGCATCAAATCACCCAAAGGCACAAAAGAAACATTTTCCAAAGAATTTGCCAACTTGACTAGTAAATTGACATCATAGAAACCAACATGAAACCACCAGATGATATCAATTCCCATGAATGGGCATTGATACCACCTTGTGGATCTAGATTTTAAAAAATCAATAACTCAAGATTTCCTTTGAACTGCTTAGAATCTCCTCTTTAGTTTCCCCCCATCCATTTCGACATCATTAATGTTTAATTTTGTAAATTACAAAAAAAGGAAAGGCATTAAAAATCAAAACCCAATTGTGTCACACATTTGAAAATTATTACATTACTTTCACCACAATTTAATCAATTGTCAAATGAAAAAAATTCAAAGAGCAAACATCACTTAATTTTTGGCAAATTTTATGATTATAACATTTTAATTAAGCATTTTGGGTTCAAAAAAAACTTATACATGTCATAGGGTAATTAGAGATACTATCATAATTACTTATAAGATGTACTGAACTCCATATCTTTCATTTCATACAAACTCCAACTACCCATAGTTAAAAGTTCACCTTGAACTATGTGTGAAAAATGAGCTAATTGTTGTCTTCAAAAGACCTTGTTGTTGGCCCACAACCCACAACTTAAGCCAAAAGCCTTATATAACACTTGCACAAAAGTTGAAAATAAGAACCCAAGAATGTCAGAGACAAAGCTTTGGGTAGCACAAACATCCCCATCTCCTTGTCCTCTTGAAGGTGAAATTAACATCTCTAATAGTGATGTAGGAATTTTGTTGTCTATCAACACCAGCATTTTTCATTGCAAACTCACACCTATGCACCACAAAACAAATTATCTATTGAATATCTACTGGAAGATGTTGGGTTCAACTATAACACATGTTTCAAAAGCTCCTGGAGAATCTCATGAATAAGAATTATGTTTGTAGGCAATTCAACGTCCACCAATACATGAAATGAGAGCTCGTTTAAGTGCTCAAAACCAAGCTTGTCTATCATCTTTTCTTCCTACATAGCACGGAAATCTAAATCTGAATTTTCCTCCACAAAGATGTGTTTGTAAAAATGCATTTCTAGTAACCAAATGTAATTTATAACATAACCATGGTTGGAGAACTAACTTTGGTAGTGTCTTTAATTGAACCTCAACCATGCAAAAAACCCTATAGCTAGTTGTTGCCCCTAATTGTTTTAGTGAATTTCCATGCAACCCACAAAGTTAACTACAACCTCCAAAAGTTGTTTGTCAATGTCATTGTTAAGACATGGTACAAATAGTGGGACGTTTCCCTTTTTTCCTCAAGGTACAACATCAGCAAGCCTTTTTGCTCTGGTATAGGCCTCCATGTAGACCATGCATGCACATCATAAACAAATCCAACCATGTGAAATGCAAGATTACATGAAGAAAATGCCAAACTCTAGTTCCTAGCCATCAAAGAATACTCTAGTAAGCAAGCTCCTAGCAATATTAGTCACACAACACTACTAAAAAGGGTGTATGGATTGCTACATTCATCAACTTATTTATTAACAGGAACTTCAATGAATTGTGTTTATGGAAACACTAAGCGCAATTTTAGGTGAAAGAATAGAGTTCATTTCTTCATAGTAGTATACTTTCAAGAAATTATGCTCAAGTTATAGCAAATGCATTTGTATTTGATGATAGATTTTACCCACCTAGCATTAACACCCTTGAAACGAATAGAAAAAATGAAGCTTTAGATGTAGCAAATGGGTAAAAAATTAATGCATTAGCTTCCTTACCCATAATAGATTAGACATGTGTTATAATGCCTAAATCAAACCCTTCTCCAACTAGCTACCCTATGACTAGTAGACTTAGTTAAGGTGATTTACTCATGTGTTCTAACAATAGTTCTATAACAAGCAAAAATAGGATTGTTGAAGTTTTGGATGAATCACTACTAGGGGGCATACACAAGGACAAATGGAGTGAGAGGAATAGGTGCTATGTCTTTGACAAGATTGAAAATTCAAACCATGATCTTCCTTAGTTAATGGGATGTCTTGCAAATGAACTTTGCGCACATAACGTATATTGTGAGACAAGCTAGCCCTGGCTCAATAGATTTGCATTTTGATTCTCCTACTACTAGCAATGCACCTTTGGTACTGCAATATGGTTCAACTAAGACTAATTACTACAACTTCAATGTTTTGTCCCAAGGTAGCAAAAAACTTGCCATTAGGCAAAGTGTTTATGTTCATGGTTCCCCAACCAACAACTTGAAGGACTACAATGCTTTGATGAATGGTTTCAAAGTCAAAAGGCATTTGAGTTGGGGGTGCCACACAAGTTATTGACCAAAGGCTTGAAATATTAAACAAGCTAGCATAAGCCTTCAATATCACCCAGATTGATGTTGGCATTTTCATGATCTCCAATAATCCTAACAAAACACCGAGCTACTCAGTGACAGTAATCTATTTCCAAGGAAATTAGTTATGAACATAAACATGGTGAGAATGCAATTAGATCTCTACTAAGTTCAACACACTTGCCAAGTGGATTCCATGCTTCACAAATTGGTGTAGTGATGAAGAATGACAAGCTTAGAGATATTTCATCAACATCACCAGAGTACAATAATCTGGAGACTCTTGGGTCAAGTTGAAGTACCTCCATTGGGGACATGTGTTTGGAGATGGAGCTTCCAAGTTTAAAACTTATTTGTGTTGCTGGTTGTAGTCAAATTATTGACAAATGTGTGTAGGTGTCTCATTCTCTCTCCTATTCTCTGGTACTATTTTTAGTCTTGAACCAAGGGTTAAAACAATCAAATGAAGGCCCTTCCAAAAGCATCAACAAATCTCATCCCTAAGCCTTCACTTTGGTAAAAATCTTGAAGCTAAATTTAAAATCCCAACTTTGCTCAAGTGCAATTTTCAACAAATTATGCAAAGTAACTCAAAGCTTGTGTGAACAGTTTTTTAGAGGAATGGATGAAAAAAAACCCACCCACATAATTGGTGTCGAGTATTGATTTGTTGAAGAAAAAAATATGTGAAAGACTAATCATAATAATAACTCCCATTCATTCATGGGGAAGAGCATGTGGTTTTATGAGAAGAAGAACTTGAGGCCATGTAGGAATGACATGGGAAATATTTTTCCACATGTACATGGATGGAAGTCACAAAATGGATGAAAAAATTGGAGGAAAGTTTAACATCAATAAAAATTTTGGATGATAAATGCAAGTAGATGAATTATTTGGATGAAAGATTCGATAAGTTGAAATTTATGGATGAAACTAATTTCAAAATAGTTATGCTAAATGAAAACCACATGTACAAATACAAAAGTTACAAAATGGATGAAATATTTGAATGAAAATTGAACATCAATGAACTTTTTAGATGATAAATGGAAGTAGACAAAATGTTTGGATGAAAATTTTAACTAGTTGAAATGTATGGATGAAATTCATTCCAAAATATTTATGATGACTGGAAATTACTAGACTTGCATAATTTTAATGTCAAACTTCATCCATGAAAAAAATTGTCAAAGGTGAAACTCCAGGAAGCTACTTTACAATGTAAGTTAAATTAACTCACATAGTAAATCAAGGGTAGGGAATCTACATAATGATGGAATGGAAAAATGCTTGAAAAACTAGTGAATAGTGCATTACACACATCATGTTGAAGAATATTTTTATTTATGTAGCAGAATGCATTCCAAAACAACAAAACCCATAACAATCATATTTAACAACTATCTAATGAGATTGCACCTTACTTTAACTCCAAAACTTTGGCACACCCTAGGATGGATAGTGGATGAATGGTTATCTAATCCTAGAATACATGGCATATTGCAAAATGTAATACAAGCGCTTACATTACACCCACGGCCTTCGCTTGCTGAAGGATGCAGACATCATGGAAGAAAAATATCAAACTTTGGGTTCACCTTCTTATGAAGTTAATAGTTGAATTGGAATGTTTGGTTTGATAATAAAATGAAGTTCTAAACTATTTTCATGCTTACATGTGAATGTCAAATAATTAATTGCACATTGATTATGTTTTTGGTCTAATTAATTATGACTTCACCCCTTTGCTATGGAAAACAACAATCAATATCATTTCAAGGTTGGGTGCCAAGTTTGTAGGTTTGGGCAATAATTGAAGTTATTACTAATACCTCAAAGGACTTGTGGTCTAATAATGTTTGTCAAGCAAAATTTGGATTATTAGCTACTTTTTTATTTGAACTTGTTATCAAGTTGTATCATTTTTTTTCAAATGCTAACAAATTGTTTGACAAATGAATCCAATGAAACCCATGATTTTGATGCTAAACTTCAAGTCACGTGACAAATGAATGTAAAAATTGGTACAAAATTGGGATCTATGTGAGGGGGTTCTAACACATAAATGAAAGGAAAGGTTCCAAGACATTCTTTTATGTTGTTTGTTTAACATTATAAAGTTCACAATGTGTTGGCAATGATGTTAAACGCCCATCACAATGGGTTGGGACCAATCATTCAATATGTTGGAGAGGAGAAAACTTTACATACTGCAAATGAGTATGACACAGAAGTCATTCTTGGTTTGTGCATGTAAGTTTTGAAATTCAAGTGATGCAAGTAAAAGAGTTCTTAGTTTTACATCCCAAAGTTCTTAAAATGTATAAGTTTGTATGACCTCATGGAGACTAATGAGGAGATGGCATTGGCAATGGTAAAAAAATAGTCAAATCATTTCAAGATTAATTAAGAAAATCATAAAAAGGAGTGAAAAGATTCATTGGCATGGTGGAGAGTTCATGAGGTACAATTTTCTTATGTTGGATTGATAGGTCGACAATCTTTTAAGGATTGTTGGTTCATGAATTGAGATGGAAAGAGTATTCAATATTGTAGGTATTTGCATGAACATGTAGTGCTTTAATTGGGCATAGAGAATTTTGATATGCTTATAAACACCTATAATAATTAGCCAAATGATATTGTTGATGGTTTGGCATCAATGGAACAATTCATGGAAATGCAACATTTTTTAATGGAAGAAAATGAAAATATAATTGCTAAGTTTGGGCTTTTGGAGTTGGAAGAAAGCAACAATAGACTTTAGGTAAATGTTTGTCTTTTGCATTTTTCAAGTTTTCTTTTCTTCTAATGCTAATTTTGTTTAAATTAGGTTGATGTGTTCAATTTGTTGTTTTTGTTTGTCACAAATCTTGGAGTGATGTTGGAACAAGGTTGTTGTTTTATCACCATAATCCTAGGAATTGGAGATGATATAACCAAGAAATTTGCTAGGTTTTAGGCTTTTTTTTTTCCCCTTTGTTATTCCACATTGAATTTGGGTTTTCTTGTTTTTTTGTTTTCAACTTTGGGGGGTGTTTGAGGGCTCCATTCAAGAATGTTTGATGGGTATTTCAAAATACAAATGTGCGACAAAATTAGGGGGTGTTTTGAGGCTAAAATTGGGATATAATTTGGGAATGTTTGAAGGCATAAGTAAGATATAATTGGGGGTTATTTGAAGAAGTCTTTGAGGGTGAACTAGGGATGTGTTTTTGGGGCAAAATTTGGGGGTGTTAGAATGCACAAATAGGGTATAATTAGGGGGTAAATTAGAGGGCATTTGAAGACTTGTGAGAGGGCAAAAGGTTGATAAATTAAAGGGTGTATGAAGGGATGTTTGGGGGTAGAATAGGGAGTTGTTTGACAACAAATTAGTTTGTGAGAAAATTTGAAGGCATGCAATTTGAAGGTTAAATTAAACAAAAATTCAACATGTTTTGAAGGCAAAACTCAAGGGTGGCAAAAAGGTAGAATTTGAGGCAAATACAAGTCCAAGAAAATTAAACATGGAACAAAATGACATAAAACAAAGGTTATGATCTATTAGAAACAAATTACTAATGTAGTTTAAAGTTAAAAGTATGTTAATTTTTATTGATTTGAATTTCTCAAACCTTTGTAACAAATTAAGTTATTTTTGGGAATAAAAATTTGCCTTGTTTTTTTATGTTTTGGATTTTGGAACCTAACTTGGAAGGTATTTGGAACTTATCCAAACCTACCTAAAATGGGAAATAGCCAAGCATAAAAATTGAAAAGGAACTAGATTCAAAAATGCCCTTAAATTTACATTTTGAAATCAATTCAAATCCTATTTCTTTAAGAAAAAAAAAACCTAAAATGAGAATTAGAGCCTTGCCCATGAATTTCAAAACAACTTTAGTTGATTGGCAGAAAATACTTTAGTAATTGGAGTTGGTGGTTCTTTCTAAAAGTATGAATTGCAAAACATTAGATTTAACCTTATATTATTTCTTGACCATAATTTCAATCCAAGTATTATGGGCTAGCTTGCTAGGTGCCTTGGCCAATACTAGGTAAGTAAGAACATAAGGTATAATTGAACCATGTATAATTTGGGGGCAATAATTTCAATTCTCAAAGTTAGTTAAACTAAGGTATTAAACCAATTTTTTACCTAACCTTTCATCTAGTGAAAATAATGCATAGTAGTACATGATTTAATCACACAATGGTGGAATTAACACCCCAAATTCAACCATCAACAAAATTGGAAAGAAGTAGGGTTGCTTGGGTGATGGGTTTCCAAATTTGGGAGTAAATGAATACATCCTTTGACACTAGGGGATGTGGGGGATTAACCTTGGAAGTGACAAACTTAGGACATGCAAATGGTACAACTCATGTCCCAAAGTCCCTTGGGACTCTTGCAAAACAAGCTTGTAGTATAACATGTTGTTTTCAACCTTTAGGATTGAACCACTTTGGGATGCACATAATGGACTGCATTTGCTAGTTGGAAGGTAAAACTTGTGAAAACTTTAAAAGTTGAAATGCCAAATTCCTACAATTACATGTACTTGGTTAGAAACACACCATGTATACACATCACATATTCATAATGCATTTGGTGTAGGGTAATGGCCCAAGGTGAGGACATTTTCAAACTAAGGGGCCTAGGAAAGGTGTAGAACTGAGTCTAGCCCCAATTTTTGGAATATCCCACCCATGGGTGTAAACTAGTGTTGGGTGCTTCTTTGAAAACATGTTAGTTCTTTGAGTGGGTAAAGTGGATATATCATGGGTGATTCTTATTTTGTGAAACCTTTGTTGTCGCAACCCCACTTTGAGGGAGTTGTGAGGTCACCACTCACACTCCCGAAAATGGGACTTGGGAGTCCTCCGGGACTCCTGAAAATTCATAGCGCGATTGCAGGGGTCAAAACACCTCATATTGAGGCGTTCTTTATATCGTTGGAAAGGTCTTGAAGCGTAGATGTCCAAAATGGCCTTGCATGAGCCATTTGAACATATGCAGCACAAGTTATGGTCGAAAGAAGGGTCAGGAATCGACCCGATTCTGGTGCGTGCAGGTGAAGTGCAACACACCGTTGGAAAGCTCTCGAGGAGAGTTACAACTTTGGTTTAGACCTCGTCCTGATCCGAGTTCAGGGCGAGAAGTTATGAGCGCCCAAAGTCCCGAGAGTCCAAACCAGGACAGTTTCGGGACTCCACTTTGGGAGTTCCGGGAAAAAGAACCATTTGGATGCAAGTGCGGCAGAGAGCTGTAGAGAATACTATATGGGGGAAGGTGGTGGCTTCCCCCGAGTCCGGGCCGTGGTTAGTCAAGTGAGTCCAAGGTCACCCGTGGTTTGTCCCAACACTAAAAGTGTGCAAAATGAGTTCTAACTAACTTGTTGGTTGGATTTGGATGTAGGACCGATAACTAAGTAAGCTTGTCCCTCTTCCTAGTCTAATCACGGAGCTTTCAACACGCCCCTCTCACCCCCCTTTAATGCTGGAAGCTGGGAGCATGCCCCAAGTCCCAGAAATTCCGCAACTTGAGTGATTTAGCCCAACTTGGGGCTAATTAGGGACTTGGGAGCGCGTCATTTGCCCTTGATTCCAACCCAAAAATCATCAAAAAAATCATACCCTTGCACTCATTTTTGACCCACCATTTTAGAATGTGAAAGTTCCATCATCAACTTGGGTCCAAAAAAAAGTTGGAGTTTTATTATATAAACCCAACATGCATGGAATTAAAAAACCAAGGTTTTAAAGAAACCCAAAATTTTTAGAATTTAAAACCAAGGTTCTTTGAGGTGTAGGATTTTGGATTGAGTTTATTGGGTTTAAGGTTTTGAGTTTTTAGTAATGGAAAAAACATGAGTGCACATCACCATAATTTAGTTCCTTGAATGTGACCTTGGAATGACAAAAACATGTCATTACTTTGCTTATTGGTTTTATTCAAGATGGTGAATGCATTAAAATTTGATCTTGACAACAATGTTTTTTTTTTCTTTTAAATTCCTTTTTTGCTCATTTAACTTTAAGTGTTGTTTTTTTGTTATATCATTGTCACTCCTCTTTTTTGCATTCCTTAGCTATTGTTTGTCTTTATTCGAAGAGTCAAGAATTAAGAAGCTCAAGGGTTGTTAGTTGTTGCGCTATTATAAGTAATTGTTATTTTCAACCATTGTTATCTCAAATCATCAATCATTTAATCTACATCCCTCCTCTTGGATTGATGTTCACTCTAATTGCATTTCATGACTTTTTCCTCTTGGATTGATGTTCACTCTAATTGCATTTCATGACTTTTTCCTCTTGGATTGATGTTCACTCTAATTGCATTTCATGACTTTTTCCTCTTGGACCAAAGTTCATTCTAATTGCATTTTGTGACTTTCTACTCCCACCCCACCTTTCCAACCTATTGGTACCATGGAGTCTTCAACTCTAGATGCTAGTGCGCCTAATTCTAATGCCCGTTCTATTGATGTTTTAATATAGTAATAACAATGATATCATAAACAACATGGATTAGGAAAGTTTGTATAATGTTAGTGTTACAATTTTTTTCATGTAGGAGGTCTTGTTAGAAAGCATGAAGAAGCAATTAATGTCCTCATTAATGGATTTTGACCACTTGGGCATTATTCAAGGTAAACAACAATCAACAAGTTGATTTGTAACTAAGTCAAGTTATGTGATGCATTGTTTTTAAAAGTGAGATACTATGCCTTGAGATTTTGGCTTTGTGCACAAGATGCCCAAAGGCCCCATTGCTTACAATAAGGCTCATGGCATGTTAGCCATGACAACACATGTGGAACAAAAACATGTTCATTTAAGAGGTTTAAAGAGCAACAACATGCTTGCATTTAGGTCTTCTTAATTGGGAACTGACAATTAAATGGAAAAATGTAACCCATGTGCAATTTGTCTTGGTAGAATGTTTGACAACCACATGCACTTTAGATTTTTGAATGTTGAAAGGGGCCACAATGTTTTTGCGGTAGTTGTTAATTGTCTTTCCACCAATTGGGAGTCCAAACACATCATTGTTGGATTTTTGAACCCATGATACAAGTAGTTCTACCATGGTTATGAAGTTGAAACACATCCTTGATGAGTTTTTACTCACACAGAAGATTGTGGTTTATGTCAATTTGTAAACTTGTTTTCAAGCTCTTAAATCAATTGTGTCATGTGGTGATCTTGGCACAACTAAACCATTTGATGGCTCTTGTTTCTGCCATGCACCATCAAAAGTATGTCAATATGCCACTTTAGATGACAAGCCAACTTGTGGATAACTTTATGCATCAATCAAATATGCCCAAATTGACATCTAAAAAAGTATCACATGGTAGAAAATATTTGGTAAGGGGGAGCAAGTGTGGGAGAAGGCATGTGTAGATTTTGGTTTAAACCTTTCCAAATTGAACACCTTGGTGAATATGAGGTACATTTATGGGCATTTTACATGTTTGTTGGATTTTGAATTCCTAGCAATTTGAGTATGTGATTGAAGCTTTTGAAAATTTGAACTCTTGGAAATTACATTTAGGCTTGCATAGAAACTCTTTGTACAATGCAATAACAATCAAAAACAACATTTGAAAAGTTACAAGCAATTTGAAAAGTAGGTGAAAGTGGCATTTTTCCATGGCCTATTTTGAAGATTAAGATTTTTGTAACAACAAAAATTCTTGGACCATTTATGTCTTCTTTTGTTAGGGGTGATTTGTGTTTTGTCTAATCTATTCAATGGCTGAATTTTCCATGGTCGATTTCTTCCTTGACTGATTTTTTTTATAGCTAGTTTTTTTGTTCAATGGCTGATTTTTCCATAGCTGATTTCTTCCTTGCTAGATTTTTTCCATGGTCGATTTTTATGTTCAATGGCTGATTTTTTCATACCTGATTTCTCCTTTGGCTTAATTCTTTCCATGGTTGCTTTCTTCCTTGGTTGGATTTTTTTCATACTTGATTATTCCTTGGCTTGATTTTACATCTAGTGGCTAATTTTTCCATACAATTATTTCGTCCTTGGATAGTTTTATTTTATTTTATTTTAGATGGCTGATTTTTCTGTAATGGTTGATTTTTTCATATTTGATTTCTTTGTTTGCTAATTTCTTTCCAATGGTCAATTTCCCCTTAGATGGGCTCATAATGTTTTTATTTCTTTTTGTTCAAGATCATTATTTCAAAGATTTATTACACCATAAAAAATGTTTCCTTGAACAATCATTGGCGAAAGAATTCAACAACCACATTTTTCCATGGCTACTTTGTTTTTTTCAAGGGTGTTGTTTTGTACATGGTTGTTTTCATAATTTTTTGGTGGCCTACCATGGGTGGAAGTGGAAAGCTGTGCCTTGACACCATTGTGGACTTTGTGATCCAAAAGTTTTGTGAGATGGATTGTCATGAAATGCTAGTTTATATTGTTGTTGAATCATGTGATGGGTCAAATTATAATCAAACAAGTCAACAATGACAAATGCCCTAAGGAATGTAGTCCTTTTATGGTCATTTTGACTTTTTCATAGAAAGGAATTTTTGAATGAAATCTTTTGCAAATTGCTACTAAACATGTCTATAATGTTTCAATACATTACATGTTCTGTGTTAATCTTTTCAATGTGTAGATTTTGCCAAAAAAAAATTTGTGTTGAAAAATGATCATAATTTCAAATCATTCTAAAATATGTTAACTATTTTAAGCCTTAGTTTCTTATATTAGAAGCTACAATATTGTTTTGTATGTCATGTACATTACACCTCATTTGCATGTGCTAAAGGATTCTTGAAATTCTAATATTTGAAACATATTTTGAATTCCATGCTTTGAATTTGAAAATATAAAATTTCACAAATTTTTAATTATGAATTTTTTTTGAATGCGAGAAATAGGTTATTATCATTTCAATTTTTTTCCCATCAAAATTTTTATATGAGAAGAATCTTTAACTTAGTCCTTCAAAGAAATTGATTGCATTTGAAATAAATGTTGTTCAAGTTCAAATTGTTTCACTAAAATCAAAAACCAAAATTAAATCAAATGCATTTTTAATTTAAATTTCTCTACATTCATATTAATCATTTAGCACAACTTCCCATGATTAACACGACATTAAAATGGTAACATATAAATATATGGAACACATTTAACAATTTTGGTGCCATTCGACATGGCTTTTGGTTCATTTGACTTTGAATCACACTTGTCCCGAACTTCTTGCATCTAGTATGAATGCACAACTAGAAATCTTATATTATGTAACCATGTACTGTGACTACATGTGACTATCTATCATTTGCAAGTATATTATATTATTTTTGTAATTACACACCATTTTTTTAAAAAAATTATTATTTTTGTGATTATGTTGTAATTATTAAATTGCACATCCTTCCATATTAACTAACCTTTTGGATTTTTCATACAAGAATAGGCCCTTTGGTTCTTTTAATTGCAAAATTAGTTACAATTTGGTTATTTTTTATGGTGTGTTTATGCATTTAATGTAAATTCAGCTATTGTAAATTGTATTAAAAATATATTTAACATATTTAAATATATTTAACTCATATTCAAGGTATATTAAACAAATATTTGTTCATATTATGGGCATATTAAAAAATTTGAAATTCATTTTGATTATATTTGGTTTGTTTAATAATATACCATGCTTTTAAAAGTATGATTAAATTATAATGGCAAGGTCATATTAATATGATGTAATCATCGTATTAAAAAAATATTAATTATTGATGAGTTATTACCATTAACTAGTTGAATTAAACATATTTAATTTTTAGTAAGGGTATATTAATTATTTGAAGTAGTTAATTAACAAATTAGATGAATCAAACTAATTAATTAAAATAAATATTTTTTAAAATAAAAATATTTTGATAATTAACTATCTAAATTAGATTGATTAATTCAAATAATTATTTTAAATAATTAATTCACATATAAAATAATGAGATAATTAACTATTTAATTGTATAATTTACAAAATTGAAAACAAACACAAAGCACATGGAAAATATTTTTTTAGTTGCAACCCAATTTGCTACTAAGGTGCAATTAAAATATTTAACTCATATGTTTATTTTTGAATTTTATTTCACAAACTATAATTATAAAGAAGGTGTTTTTCTTGTGTTCTCACATTAAAATACATCTACCAATTTGGGATGAACTCAAAAAAAGTTTAACCCTAAAAATAAAATAAAATAAATAAAAATATTTATATGGTTACTTTTTAACTCACCTACCTTCCTACCTACTTGCTTCTTTAAGTAAATCTTATTTTTCTACCTAGGTAGGTAGGTAAATAAATATGTAGTTTAGGTAGGTCTTACCTACCTACCTTTGTAGGTATGTAAGTATGTGGTTTAGGTAGGTAGGTATGCCCTACTTATCCATTTTTATCTACCTATTTAATTTAACCTAGGAACTTAGGTAGGTAAGTAGGACTTATCAACATACCTACCTAGGCCTACGTATTGATCTATTTAGCTATTTAAAAACACATTTATTTTAATTGTTTTTCCCAAAATTCAATTGATATCCCACATGTCAACTTCAATTGTGCTACATGTCACAATATAAAACCATTAAAAATGAATAATCATAATGCAAAAATTAAATATTTTTGGAAATGCACAAATTATGGGTCACATTGTAAAATTTGATTTGACCAAATGTATCAATATAAAAACATCTATAGTGGATGATGGAGATTAAAAAAATTATTTCTAATTTTCATTTTTTGAAAATGCATAAATTATGCCATGTTGTAATATGTAATTGGTTATTAGGGAAATTGTACATTGTGATAACTAGTTGCAAAAAATTATACAATCAAAGTATATGGTCAAGACCATATATTTCATCCATGTGCATTGTGTTGATGTCATGTTTGGTCATGATTTGCAATAAAACGTTCATTGCAATTAAACATGCAATTAATGGAATATTTAGTTACCAAAGTGATTTGCAATTGGTTTCTGGTCATAAATTGAAGTCACAAATTGGGGTTTTTAATACTAGAGTGAATGACATCTTTTTTAGTCATTTGTGATGTTTGCTCAAAAAATTCATCTTGGATTTTGATATTTCCATTCCTTATTTCATGTTTTCATATTTTGTTTTTATTGCTTGGCCATTAATTGACCTAACCCCACATGCATTTGACCCTAAGGGTTGTACTAATCAAACAACAACCTTTAGGATCAAATCTTCATTGAAATTGTCAAACCAATAGACATCTTTCTTTTAATGTGCTTAATGTTTTCAAATCAGTGATTTTTTCAAATCGGTCATTACATTGGTGATAATATTGATGAAAATTTAAGCAAATTTTCCTTATGTTAAATCAAACTTTTTTCAACTAAATAAGTTGTTATAAGTTAGCTTCATTTTTCACATCAATTGTTATTTTTCTTTTAGATTTGTCGAGGAATAAGTTCAACATCTTTCACCATCTTTTGGATGTTTACTTTTGACCTTTGGCATGCCTCTTGGTGATTGGATTGTGATAGCTTGTTCCTTTCCAATTGCCTAATTTCAAATAAAGACATTTACAATATTGTTGACATCAATGTTAAAAATAAGTTCAATTTGAAGAACTCAATAGGGTTATGGAGGGATATGGGATACCTACAAGATTAAACTTCCAAATTTTGTTGTTAACTACCATTTAATGTTTTCTCGAAGTATTCCATGGGGCAATGAAGGATACCTACAAGATCAAACTACCCAAGGATTTTGTTGTTAGTTGCGATCTTACATTTTCTTGAGATACTCCATGGGGTGATGGATAAATATCTACAAGATCAAATTGCCCAATGATTTTGTTGTCAATTGCCATCTCATGTTTTCTTTGAAGCACCTTCACACTTCACCCCAACCTAGGTTTGCCCATAAGTTGTTTAAAACATTTGATTCTTCTTGGTGGGAATGGTAGTGTTATGAGTGATGATGCGTGTAAAAGAATATCCTTAACATCACCTCATAAAACTTCACCTTAGATACAAACACCTATGGCCACACACTTATTTGGATTAATTACCTTGTTTGGAGCCTTGTTAAAAATAGTTTGCATGACCTTTTTGACTTTAGGCATGCAAGTAATGCCTCGTACTAATTACAAATGCTCCTTCATATTAACAATGTGGTGGTAGATTTGAACTTTATAGTAGTATGCAACCCTTGAAAATTCCATTTTGGCCTTATGGTTTAATGTTTGGCAATGTGGGTATGTCATCCAAGTATTGAAAAGCTTGCAACTCTTGGAAATTCCTTTTAGGCCTTGGGTTTAATAGTTGGTAATTTGTATGTGATCCATGTTCTTGGAAAACTATGTGGTTCTTGGAAATTGTTTTTGGGCCTTAAGGTTTAAAGTGTTTGGAAATTTGGGTATCTCATCCAAGCTCTTGAAGACTCTATAGCTCTTGAAAATCCTCTTGGAAGTCTATGGTCGATTTTTTTTTTGTAGGGGTGATTTTAGCATCCATGAACTTAAATGGCTAGACTTGGATCCATATTTGCCCTATGCATGGGTCCCTTTTTGATCTAACTTGTTATTTTTTTTGTTGATTGTAGGCTAGGTTTGTGGGTTGTGTTTTGTTGTTCCAAGATTCATTGACTTATTGGAATGCAATTGCATTGTGTTATAGTCAACAATTTGTGACATTCTAGGGTTGTGTTCCATTTTCAAGAACTTGGGCTAATTGTGAAACGATGGTGAAAATATTGTCACTGATTGTGATTAGTGTTGTTTTGAATCAAAGCCTTAGACATTGATTGCTTGGGGAGGCGTTGCACTTTGTCATCAGCAAGATGCATGAGATGCATGATGAAGTTGTTAATGTGGTTGTCTGTGACAACATGGATGATCTAGAGGCAAATTTGTTTGATGCACTACTAGAAGAATTCATGGTTTGCATGAAATGTCAAGTGTTGAAAGTTCTTCAATGTTTTTTTTCTTTTTTGCATGGGTTTGATAAGAAAAGGGCTCACAATATGTTGGCTTTGATGATGGATTTGAAGTTCAAAAGCATGCACATGGTGGGGCAAAAACATGGTAAAGTAAACAATTCGTGATCCTTGTCATAAAAAATGACAAGTAGACATAAGTAGGCTTTAATGTATTGAAAGTAGAAATATTATTTTATTCATTGATCAATATAAGAATATTATATTACTTTATTATAATAAAGTTCAAGAATCACCATTTTAATATGCATCTAAATAGATTTCAAAAAAATGAATCTACTTACATAGATGTTTGGGTTTTACAAAATTGGTTACAAGTAGATGAAAGTAGATCAAATATTGAATTTTTCTACTTTCAAATTAATAGAGACTTTGAGTATACTTATGCACTTTCAAATTGTACATATTATAGTCATAATATATAAATTTTTTTAGGTAGAATTTATTTTGAACACCATATTACTACTTAGTTTCAAAGCTACTTGTTATCTACTTTTATAATATAAAAGTTATTGAAATTTTGTAATCAATTTATCACAAACCCAATGGAGATCATGATGGTTTTATATTTTTATTTACAAAGTTTTTTCATTGACTTTTTAATAAGTATGTAAAAAAAAACTCCAATTACAAATTGGATTTTAGGCATATTATTTTTTGGTCTACATTACCATGCTTTTGCCCAGTGAACAATTATTTAGGTCATGAAAAAATCCTCATTGGTTGTTCAATATAATGTTGGTTTGTTGTTGCTTTTGTTAATTCAATGTTACAAGGTGTTGATGCCTTTTGTGTAAAATGAAAAGGTTTAGGTGCAATTGAATGTGAAGATTTGTTTCAACCATAGAAACTAGTACAAAAGCTATGAGCCAACTTATGGCATGGGAGCTTGATGCATTTCATCACTATCATGTCGGTGTAGACAATTGTAAGTGTGCATTGTCTTGGTGGTGCACAAAGGAGCACAAGTTTCCAACAATGGCTTTGTTAGCTTGCATATCAAGATAGAGGATTCTTTCAATTGTTGGAGTTCTCATTGCATTTTGGTGGTGTTAGTTGCAAATTAATCACCATTGCTAGATGGCTTTTGTAAACAAAAATTGGCCCAACTATCCAAGGGTTGAATGTTCTAAGCCTTCCAACCTTGCAAGTGCATGAGCAATAAAATCAGAGTTGACGAAAGAGCTTGATACAAAGTTTGAAGATAAGGTTGAGTGGGAAAAGAATTCTTGAATCTTTGTGATTTCAATTTGTTCCTTTTGTTGCTTTGAGATGTTTTGTGTTTCATTGGATTAAAATGGCCACAAATCTGAATTTTTTGATCTTGCTCATTTCCAACGTTATTGTGGATTAGGAAGCTTCATTAAGCTTCATGGATTCCTTGATTGATTTTTTTGCATGGTTGATATCTTTCTTGGTTGATTTTTTTTGCGTAGTTGATTTGTTCCTTGGCTGATTTTTCCTATGGCTGATTTCAATGAGCTCTCTAGTGTATAAGTTGTAAGTGCCTTTTGGAATCATTAAAAGAAAACTCTTGGATTGCTAAATTCTTTGAAACTGTAAGTTTGTAGTGCTTGCATTGAAGGATAGTTCAAAAAATCAGCCTTTGAACAGTTTAATACCTGGGGTAATGCATCTAACTCAAAAAAAGCTGGCCTTGGCTGGTTTAATACCTGGGATAATGCTGTCAGGGGATTCCTTGAAAACCAACAAGGAGCTGGCCGGTTGCCTCTCAAAATACTACCCCGGAAAACTGGTCGCTAGATATCCTAAACAACCAGAACTGGCCAGTTGTTAGAAAAATAAAAACTCTAAGAACCCAGAACCAAGCAGTTCTTTAAAATCCAAAATTTCAAAGGCCCACAACCGGGCCCTTCTGCGACTTTCATAATTGTCAACTACCCAAAACCAATTGTTCTTTGAAAACTCAAAGAATCATCGAACACTGGTGTAAACCTGACATAAAACAGAACATAAAAACTTGCATTAAACGTTCAGTTGACCACGAGGTGATAATGGATGCATAGATCACGAGGTGTGCCACACATGTTCTAAATGTGGTGACCTCGAGGTCAAGATGAATGCACATATCACAAGGTGACCACCCCTCTTGGTATATTGTTGCATACATCATGGGGTAACCACCCCTCTAAGTGTATTGTTTCGATGCAGAGGAAAGGTGGGCTCCTCTAAGACTAAAGATAAAAGCCAGGGTTCCAGTATGAAAGTTTGCCATCCAGTTGAAAGCTTCTTCTAGAGGTCAAGTAGACAAGGTAAACAGTACTGTCAACTCTTTGTGCAAGCACAAGGAAACCCATACTCAGATTTTTGAGTATTTTGCAATACTGGTACACCACATGAACTAAAACACTAAGCAACTAATTTTGGTCATTTCCAGTGATAATCTGACAAAAATCTCAGCCAGAAGCTATGATTTTTGCACATGATGATGTGGCACCAAGCAGGAGAAATATTTATATTTCAGTGGAAAACAATGAACTCCATCCTTGTGAACAGCTCTCCTGTGGATTCCATGACATGAGATCAATTCTGCATATATTTCTAGTGTGTGATGCACATTCAGTTGAAATATTATATATCTTTCATAAGAATAGAGAAATCTCCGTTCTCACGATGAAGAAGAAACAGCAAGGCTAACGCTTCCTCAGGAAGCCACAGAAAGAACCAAACAAGGGGAGACAAAAAACAAAACAAAAAACAAAAAATACCACACTAGCAGTATGAACAAAAGTGCCAGTCTCACACCTGTTCAGGGACCATCAACAGCAGTATGTATGATAGTGACTTAACTATCACAACTTCCCCACTGACTTCATCAGCTCCCTACAGTGGGTAAA
>Ga0116231_10001647_pt1 | contig 46121 bp, 36 predicted proteins | sample S1TSphgellanicum_2_FD_89695 | JGI IMG/M metagenome (GOLD analysis project Ga0116231, IMG submission 89695) | Host-associated microbial communities from peat moss isolated from Minnesota, USA - S1T2_Fd - Sphagnum magellanicum MG | ecosystem: Host-associated > Plants > Peat moss > Unclassified... | reverse complement strand
GTTTTTGTTTTTTTTTGGGGTTTTCTGTTTTTTTTTTTGTTTTTTTTTTTTTTTTTTTTTTTTTTCTTGGGGGGGTTTTTTTTTTTTTTTTTTTTTTTTCAAATGTTTTTTTTGTTGTGAAGACCAAAATTTTTGTGAAAGAGAATATTGAATCTATTTGTTGAAATTTTCCAAAATTGATTAATTATTTCACATATATTTGTCTCCAAGTTGCCATCCAAAGTGGGGTCCCCAAAAGCAGTTCCAAGTGGGATGGCAAGCAATCAGTGGGCTTTGGTCGACGTGAGCACCCATGTGAAACCCATGTGGTGTATCACCTGATGAGTGGGCCACCCAACAATTTTTTTGTTGGTATTTGGTTTGATCTTTTTTTTCTCTTCCCATCAATGCCATTGAGAAATGCATACGTGCATCCTCCCCCTTCTCCCTTACACCTCCCCTCCCCTCCCACCCCCCCCTTTTTTTTTTCTTTTCTCCCACAACATTGACTAAATGAAAGCATACCCACCTTGCATGTTTTTTTTTTCCCCCAACAACATTATTGACCAAAATGAAACCATATTTATAGCAAGAAAAGAAGAATGAGACAACCAAGGGATTTCATGATGATCATGATTTTTTAATAACTAAATAAATAAATAAAGGAAAAACACCTTTTTGAAGAAGGACAAGAAGAAGCAGACTATGTACAATGTATATGCAATTGGTTCATCACCACATGCACCATTTTTTGGCTCATCTCTTAATTTTTTTCTTTCCCAATGGAGATTAATAACTTAGGTGTGCATGTGTACATAGTATGTATGTTGTGCCCTTTCCTCCCATGAGTTCATGTATTCATAGGTTTGTACATGTGTTTTGCGTCTACCCATATATTCATATTGTCATTTTGCAAGTAAGATTCCGTGGTCACGTTTACAACATGTCACTTTCTTTTCTCGACCTTTTCCAAGTTCACAAATGTTGTGCTCAAACTCAATATCAATATGTAGGGTGTTCTTTGCAAGAGGTAAATTAGTTAGCCCAGGCCAAAAATGGTGACGAAGTCTTTTGGGAAGGGATCTTTTTTCATTTTTCCCTGGTTACTAATATGTTCCCTTAAGTTCCCAATGTGTTCCTCAACGTGTTCTCCATAGCATCTCAAATTTTTATCCCATATGCTTTGGCACATGTTGTCCTCCTTTCACCAGTGTAATAAGAAGTCAGAAATGTTTGTCTCAAAGTTTGTTTTGCACACTCAACTGTCATCTTGAGGCACTTTAGCCTACTCCTTTCACAATGTACACAAATTGTCACATCTATATATGAAGCAAGGTAGTTTATTTTGTTGGCTCTGACCTACAGAGGCATTGTGGGAACACCTTCTCAACCGGTATAAATTGATGGGTTGTTTTGAAGTCTACCCCTCTACTTGTTGAGTTTCTTCTCAAAATATGAATGTTGGGTAACTAATTTAATCGTGCTTTTATATCATTTTGTTTTTTTGGGTTGTCACTTGCCTTTTTGTATCGTGAGGTTTCACATCACTATGAAATGTAAAAAACAATTCATATGATTAATTTTTAAAGTGAAATTTGTTTGATAAACATACAAATAATTAGCTTCAATTCTTTTAAATATAATTGAAATGAGATTTGAAAGAGTGTTCAAGAATTGGTTAAGATAAAAACACATCAATTTTAAAATAAATATGAATCTTAATATAGAATTCATTTTTGAGATATAAATGTTTTTAATTAATTTGATGCTATTTTTAAATTTTCAATAAGGCTTTGATGAAGATTTAATAACAAAAATCATAATAAAATTAACTTTTAATTGATTAATTTTTTTTGTATTTTTTTTGCCTTTTATGTTATAAAAATTTATTATTGCCCTAAGGTAGTAGACATGCATGTATGATTTTAGGTTTTACCAAACATGCATGGGGTAAACACAACTAGTTTATAAAGTTGAGTGGGAGTTGAGTGGGGGCACAATGGGGTTTGTAAATGAAAATTTAAAGAGAGCAAAAAGATTAAGGTATTTAAATTTTTTTTCTCTTTCATAGGTTTGTTTTTTGTTATGGGGTTTCAATAGGTATAAAGATTGGATAATTCAATTAGATTGGAAAAATTACAATTTGTAAGTGGAGTTAAATAGCAGTTAGGAAATTTATTTTTCTTTTTCAAAAGAATTTTTTTTTGGGTGAGGACTAAGGTAGGATGGATTAATTCCACCGTTTTCCAAAGGAGGTTTTTTTAAGCAATTGGGAAAAGTGAATTTTATTTGGGATGGGGATTAGCCCAAGGGTTTGTTTCTTGGGTGGCATGAAAGGGAAAAGTTTGGTTGATTTTCAAGGTAGGCAACTGGGATTTTTTCAATCTTTCAAGGAATTTTTTTTTTGGTGGTGTGGGATGGGGTGGTTGGAGAGAGGGGGTGAGTCTATTTTTTTCTTCTTTTTGTCTTTTGTGACATGGTGTCTTAATGAAGATTTTTTTTTAAAGAAAATATTTTATAAAAATTAATATCTTTTTTTTGGGAATGAAAAAATTTCATCACAAAAAAAAAATTTTTAATTTTTTTAAAAAAATAACAAAATACATATTTTTTAGAACCGAACAATCAATACATTGAACCAAAAAAGGAAAAAATATCAATTTTGATTTTTTTGTGTATTTAAATTTTTTATATACATCATATAAAAGTTCATGTTTAAATAATAATAATAATAATAATAATATATTAGAGTGAAAATGAAAATAATGGTTAAATAGTGGGGAAAAATTTAAGGTTTATGTATTAATATCTTTCAAATATAGGTTGAAATATTTAAGGTTTGGGTGTAAGCATGAGGTGCATAACTAAAATTCATGAAATACAAAGCACAACACTTCATGTTGCGTTGTTAGTATCTTCAAAAGGCTCTCAATGAAAACGGATGCACTATTTGGAGTTATGGTGTGGAAGTTATTGATTATTGAATCATTTTTTAAATGAATATTAAATAAAATTGAAACTGAAAATTATATTGGAATTTGGGGGCATTCTTAATGATGTTGACAAGCCCTCAGTGAGTTAAATTTAATAGAGTTTATTTTATAATTTTTAAAATTAAGGTGTGGAAGATATTGATTTTTGAGTGAATTTTGTTGTTGGAAATTCAAAAAAAATACAAAAACTGAGTTTCGAAAGAAAAATCAGTTGAGCCCTCAATGTGTTCACATTGGGGCCAAAGGCACAAGCTACATTAGTTCATTTGTAAATTGGGTAGCCAATTTTCTTTAGACTATGAAAAAATAGTTTCTAAGTAAGTTGTCATGTCCTATTATTGTGTGAATAATTATTTTTCTGTTTTTATTTAACCATTCTGTGTGAAGATTTTTTTTTTAATTCGGGAGAAAAAATGATTTACAAAACATAATCTACAATTTTTTTGGCTCTTCTTTTTTTTGCCTTGTTTTGAATTAGATATGAATTATTGAAATTTAATCACAAACTCACTTATTATTGACCTAAGATAAGTTGATTAACATGTGCATTTTTCTTAATAATTTCCATTGCCAAACTTATTTTCCAACTCGATTACACATACAAGTAATTTGTGTTATTTGGGTGTTCATCTAGGATACATCACAAATGCAACCCTAAAGTAATGGACAATGGATCCATGTTGGACATGTTATAGAAAAGTGTAACACCTAATATTGTCACAACTTATTTGAGCTTGCATTTATTTTTTCATCTTGAATTTTCAACTATCCTTCAAGTCACCCTTATAAAGGATTAATGTCAAAACTATATGTGAAAACATGGGAAAAAAAAGTGTACATTCAAAAACATGTACCTGGAAGTTGTGTTCACGTTTTCATTTATTTTCACTAGTCAAATTTGGCCAAAATGTACCACTCTATTTGTGACTACATGTGATTATTAGTTATTTGCAACTACATTCGGACATTTTTACAACTATTTCTTGTGTTGTTCATATTTGTGATTACACTGCAACTAGTTTGCGACTATTTTGATGTTCATCTTTACATGTGAACAAGATTTAATTTGATTTTCATCCAAAAATATATATATATATTTCATTAGTTCCAAATGGACCAATTTAATTACAACCCCATGAATATACAAAGATGTATTTTGTGAATTTTAAGGAATGTAGTTGGGTGTATTAGGATTTATAAATGTATATTTTGAATGTATGTGAACAACCATATTACATGTGTATTCAAATATTATTATTAGCATAAATGGACTCAATATTATGGTTACACTAATTAGTGTATATTTTGAGTATATTAAATTTTTATGTAAGATATTTACCAAATATATTATGCCCATATTACAAATTTATCAAAACCAAGTTATTATACTTCTTAAAATTATTACAAATTACATTTATTATTATTTATTTTATTATTATATCATGTATTAATATTAATTACATGTAATAAAAAACTAAATTTCAAAATTATCTTTGATTAAATTTTTTTAAACAGTAATATTTTACTACATAATGATCATAATGATGATGATATTAAAATGATAGGAAAATTAAGTATATAATTCTGAAATAATTACAAAAAAATAGTATATTATTATTAAGTTATTAAATTATTTTCAAATGACTAATGCACTTATTAAGAATTAATTTTTTATTCATTAAAAAATATTTTTAAAAAAAAATCAGAATAAACCATAAAAGTTCTAACAAGTGACATAATCATATATAATAATAACAATAAAATAATTAACTTAAGCTACCTACTAATTACATTATTATTATTATAAGTTGTCAATTATTAAGTATTACTATATTATAATAATTACCAGGGAATATTAATATATATTTTTAAGTTTTTATTTTCAGTTTTATTATTTTATTATTTTATAATAATTAATGTAGTAGTTAGAATGAAAATCTAACAAATTATTACACAAATGCAGAAAGTATTTTCGAAGGAAAAATACACTTATTAAAATTTTAAAATATTTATTGTAATAGTTCATAAATAATTATAATGAATGAAGTAATAATATGAATAATAAAAATAAAATAGTTAACCTTGGCTACCAATTAGCTACAATAATAATTGAATTGATGTTATTTTAATTAATAAATATTTACATTTATATTTATTGTTACCTATAAAAATGAAAATAATATTGGGAATAATTATAATAAAACAATTAGCCTAGGCTAGGTTTTAATTATATTATTAAATTAGAAACACTAGTACTCAATATTTATAGTTAATAGTTAATAATTAAAATTACTGAAAATTTCAGTTATTATATTAATGTATTTGGTTATGGAATGGTAGTTAATTAGTTATTAATAATTAGCTAATTATTAAAATATTAAGCAATTACTAGTTAATTAAATTGGTTGATAAATAATCATAATCAATATATAATTAAAATTATATATTATTATTTTTATCTAACTAATAAATGAAGTAATGTTTAATAATAATTAATAATATAATTAATTGAGTAATCATAATATGTTGATGATTATTACTATAAATAATTAGTTAGTTTCTAATTTAGCTTTTAACTAATTAAATACCAAGTTTTTAAATTTATTTGTCAATATGTTATAAATTAAATAATTAGTAATTTTATTAGTTAATTAGTTTATTTACTAGTTGATTAGTTAGCTAATAAGTTAACTAGTTAGTTGTCACTTTCCTACTTAATTATATACTTTTCAAGATGAGAATGAAAACCAAAATATATGATATAAACTTTTTTGTCACAAACAACTTGCAATTAAAAAGTTTATCCCATATGTTTTGGCTTTCATTCTCATCTTGAAAAATATATAAACAATGTGTTACATTTTCATATTTAAAAACATGGGCATATGGGATGAGCTAATAAAAACGATTTAACCCCAAATAAAATATAAAAATTCATGTGTTACATTTAACTACCTACTTCCCTAACTTACCTACCTACCTACTTACCTAAATAGATATTTGGCCTAAGTAGGTAAATAGGCCGTATCTAAATAGGTGTTTAGTTTAGATGGGTAAGTAGGTATATAGGTAGGTAGTTACTTAAGTCAACCTACATACCTAAATATTGATTTAAATTTAATTTGAACAATTCAATTAAATATGCCACGTGGCAAATTTCTATTACACCATGTGTCACAATCTAAACCATCCAAACATAAAAATTAAACGTTTTAGATTATTTCAAAATAATTATTTTTAAAAAATTGGGACACGTGGCAACACATAACTTGTTCCCATTGTTCACCCAAAAAATCGCATTCTAGTTGCAAGCGACAATATGTATATGAGTAGTCAAAGGATGAAGGCATATTTCGTTGACTTTTTTTTTCATTTAATATTTGTTATTGTTTGCAACTAGTCTCAATGCGACTTGTCCAACACAACTATTAGAATTTTAGTTACAAATGTCATTTGCAATTAAAAATTAGTTGCAAGGACCAGTTGCAAAATGGTCATTTTTTACTAATGTTTGGTTTTGTCAAATTGAAAAAACATAAATAAAAATCTCATAAAAATTTCAACACACACAAATTGTTATTTTTTGTTTGTGAAATATCAACATTTACATATCACATTTGTGTTTGTCATCTCCAAAAATTCAACACATGCAAATCATGTTCATGTTCCTTCTTTGATCCAATCTTTCTCTCACACACACACATTGCATTTACTTTGGTCCCATCAAATTGAAAAAACAAAAAAGAACATTAGATACAAAAATTGTACAAAAGAATTGACAAACTTGTCTACAAAAAACTAACACATGCATAAGTTATGTTTGATTTTTCATTTGACAACAAATTGTTCATTTTTGTTGACAAAAATTTGATAAACAAATCATATTCAAACTCCTCATCTATTCTATAAATGATTCAATTATCCCACAAGTGTTTTTCATCTCCTTTATAAACACTCCTTGTTTGTTTTGCAAAGTAGTTTTCATTTGATCCGGCCTTTATAATACACAAATTATGTCTAATTTAGTACTATTGAATTGAAAATTTTAAAAAAACACCAGAAAAAAAAATCATGAAAAAAAATAATCAACCAAAAATCAATTGTTCACAAAAGAAACACAAAACACACAAGAATTGTCTACTCACAAAAAAATTTAAAAAAAATAAAAAACATTGTTCATTACTTTCATGGAAATATAATTCACAAAGATGAACATCACCTCAAAAATTGTTTTGGTCACTCTCCAAATTTCACATGCAAAAAAATAACGTTACACTTACATAGAAAACACACAAAACAAACTTCAAAAACCATCAATTTCAATGGTTGTTACAATTTGATTTAACATTATTTTAATATGTCATGCATCAATCATTTATATTGTGTTTCAAATATGTTTTGACCCAAAACAAGATTGGAACTTTATATCTTGAATATTTTACATATAGGAAAAAGGTCTGAAATTATTTTTTTTAGGATTTGAAATCTTAGCTCGAGACCAATAGGCTAAGGGAATAGGTTGAAAATATAGAAAGGTTTATTTTTAGACCCTTCATTTATGTAAACTATCATAATTTTTATTCCAATTTTCTTTTATAAATGAGAATCAAATTTTTTTTAAAGACGTAGATAAGTAAAAAGTAAAAGAATGAGTTTGAAAACTATACCTTTGGAAGGTCTAGTACAATCTATTAAACAAGTTGTTATTGGCCTTCCACATTTCGAAAAGTACAACAAAAAATCCAAGACAATGAATGACTTGATAATATAAAGGGGAAAATCAAGTTGGTCATTATGGATATTTTATTTGGGTCTTCAAAAAAAATTAGTGTGTAATGAAATATATGAAATATGTTGTAATTTGTAAGACTTCTATGCTTATTACCATGCCATGCATATATGAAAATTTCAAAGATAACCAATTAGGATATTATTTGTAGCTATCATTCTAACGTCAATTCTTTGTTTTAGTCAAGAATAGATACCAATTCATTGATCACCATTTAGTTTTATATAACTATTGTCTTTAAATGCAAGTATTTTCAATAGTTATTGTGCTTATCATAGTTTTCATGCAATAGCCAAAGAACCTAAACAAATAATGTATTTTAGAAAGTTATGAAAATGGGGAATTTATAAGACATGGTAGTAGGACAATACCTTACCTAGCGTTGTGTGGGTTTTAATTAAATTTTTTCCATTACAAATTATAAAGTTCCAAATATTTGGGATTTATGTATCTCATCATTATTTACTATCTTCCAATTCAAATTAGAACATGAAATTTAAAATTTTATAATGCCCAATTCTTATTCACTTTGTATTATCTTTCTTCCAAAATTGATTACAATATGCTAACAACAAAGCTTGTGGTCATCTGCTAACCTTAAGGTCTAACAAGTTTAATTAATTATAATTCCAACGATAAAAAACTTGAAGGTAGTATAGGGAAGATCCTTTGTACGGTCCTTTGCCTTGACAATTCCAACCAAAATGTCAAGGGCCATATAAACGATTTTGCAAACATGTTTTTTTGAATTTTTGTTTTGTTGAAACTGTTTTTTTAATGCCATAATTAAATGATGGAAGTGGCAAACATATTTTCAATATCTTATAAATTAATTTTCATCTTTTTTCTTTTCAATTGAATTCTGTTAAATTTGAATATTTTTCACTTCAATTATATTCTATTCTATTTGAACTCAATTAAATTTGAATCATTTGAAAATGAAATGAAATGAAATTTCAATTCAATTAAAGTAACATGCAATGTGATTTGAAGGGAACTTAATTTTCCCAAAATCAATTCATTTTTTCATCAGCAATGGTAGTGCATAATAGTTCAAAACTTAAATTTGATTAATTATCACCAAGTTTGTAAATTTTAAATCATTTGTACTTCCTTCTTTTTCCTTCTTGTCTCTTTTGGCAAGTTTCAATAGGAGAATTATGTAAGTATGCGAGGACATTATGTGTCCAAGATCATGGGAGTTTTTTCAAGGCCTTTTAATGAGGTGTAAGGTTAGACTACCAATATCCTTTGGTGGTATAGGCCTTCTCTCTATGGAAGATTATGCCCCATCTGTTTTTCTAGGGTGTTGGGCTTTAGTGGCTCTATAGTTGTGCTCTAAGTTTCGTATTTTTGATAGACCCGTTTTGGAGGAGTATGTTTCTTAGGTTGAAAAGGGCCCACATTGGCTCTAATCATGCTTATGACCACTGCAAGATGGCCTTCCTCTTATAATTAAGAAAATGCACCTTTTTTTGATAGTTTAACAGTTATCGACACCTTAGGTTTACAAGCATCTTTGATAGACTTCCACCATGACACATCCCTTAAGTACATATTGGAGGATGATTCCATTTCTTTAGCATCTAGAACTTGCTTTCATTCTTGTTCAGGTAAGGGGGCAGGGTTATGGTTTGTTATTAGGCCATCTATTTGTTCGTTTCACATGGCACATTCTACTTTCACCTCAGTGTTGCATTTTTGTTTCGGTTTGATTCAACCCTTGGCATTTAGTCTTCTCATGTATGAGTGTGAACATAGGTTGGATGCATTTGGCATGCACGTAACTTGTTGCCCGTTTGGAGGTTAGTAAATAGCCACAAATGACACCATTCAAAACGTCATGTATGCCCTTGTTTAAGAAAATGGGCATGTTATATGGAAAGAGTGGTGTATGCCTTTATATCAAGAGTTTCATTACAAGCCAATCTTTACATGATTTGAGAGGACCAGGTTTTCGTTGTTGATGTGGTGGTTACTGACCTAATGTAGGAAACAGTGGCTTTGAATGTCATTAGTTGATTAGCAGGTGTAGATGTGGAATTTAGCACCATTGCTAATATCCGTAAATATAGAAGGTTTCACGAAGGGCGCCGCTTTATTCTAATGGCCATGGAGGTGCATGGCACATTCGGGCGTGATATTGATCGTTTCATCAAAGAATGTGCCTATCGTTTCCACCATAAATAATCGGGAGGTCAATTATCCTTGTCTTTTTGCATTCAATTTTTTAAGCAGCATGTTAGTATTATTCTTCAACATGCTTTAACCTTTACTATAGTAAAGAAGATTGCATTAGTGGGAGATGCTTGTTCTAAACCTCCCATTATTATCAAACTCACGATTTGCATGCAAGCAACATTAAAGGGGTTGTGGGTGAAATAGCTTCCTACCACAAGAGGGATTAGCTCTTTCCTTTTTTTTAATTCCTACGGGCTATTCATCTTTTGGCCTTTCTCCGACCTTCCTTTTTTGTTTCCCCTATGATGGTTCTGGCCATCATTCTTTTATTGGAGTTTTGTTCCCTTTGAATTTTCAATCCATTATGTTGTTTAATGTTTTGTGCCCATCTTATTTCTCATCAATTTGCTTTTAACTCAAAAATTAAAATCATGAAAATATTGTCATGACCAATGTTGTACTAATAAGTTTATTTTGATATACTAGACAAATTTTCCACCTAGTAACAAATTTTCAATGTTTAAATTTTTTAAAAACTTGAAAATTTGTTACCAGGTGGTTTTCGATATATTATTGTGTTTTTTCCTTTCCAATTGATAATAATAATTTTTTCTTTCACAAACTTGAATGTTATAATATTAAGGCCATTTGAAATGTCTTACCAAGGGAATAAATATGCCAATTTCATAAAGGAAATCTTGAAATGCACTTTAATACAAATTGCAAAATGTGATTAACAAATTGCCTGAATAATGAAAAATGTACATGAATAATGTAAAAAATACTTGAATAACTAAAAAACAAAATATAAAACTTTAATTCCAAATCACTCCCACGATCCATTAACTCCATTACTTTTATTCCTAAAACCTACCTTTCATTATGAAGCTTCAAATTAAATTATCTTTAACAATGCAACCCCAAAACATGAATATTGGTAAAAAACATGGTCTTACAAAATGAAAGATTAATTGAGTCAAATAACATTGATATAAGTAAGTTCATATGTCTTATTGAGGGCAATATGTGTAAAGCCATGTATGTTAAGGAGATCATACCATGTTTTACAAATATGACATATACATATTCTTACTAGTACCACATACTAAGGTATGACCTATATAATAGTACAATAGTAGTCATGACTTACAAGTCCAAACAAAAAATGCATTTTAATATTTCTAATGTTAAAATATTACAATTAAAATTTAACCAAATTGAAACATATTATGAAACTAACATAAATAACATGAATATGTGTTTATGTTTATCTACTAATTCATATAATACCCTTAATAAATATGCAAGAAAAAACATAAACTAATAATTATTAAATTAAACTTATGAATTGAACACCATCAACAAATTGTTTTGCCTAGAAGTAAGGCGTTATTGAGATTTGTGAGATCCTTGAATCATATTAGTTTATGAAACAATATATATATATATATGATTGTCAAGACCAATGATGTTTGGTTCTTGATTTCAGAAACAACATTTAGTCTATTCTAACCTTTTTTTGTTTTTGATGGAACTTTCAATTTAGTCTTGAAATTAATTTTTTGGATTTTTAAAACCTTCAATTGTGGTCATTTTCACAAAAAACTTAAAGTTCATCATGTTTAATGTTTAATGTTTAAGTTTCTTCAATTTTCTAGTTTTAAAACAAATATATAAGAAACCACCTACACATATCACAAATGCAATGGTTGAAATCAAAAGGGGCTTTGAAAGTAAAAAGATTGTGCAAGAAATTGCAATTTCCATGATTCAAATTTTATATTCAACTTCCAACATAATGTTATAGCATTTTTTATAATACATTTTAATAATTCATTGAAAAACTTAGGGCACAATAATAATTTGTCACATAATTAAGTTAAGGTTTTTTAGGGTTAGTTGTTTTTTAAATTAGAATTAATAGGTAGCTATCATCAATGCACTATCAACATTTAAGAAATTTAACCACTTTTTTACAACTAACCTATTTTATTTAAATCATCTTATCACCATCCAAAAATATGCACTATTAAACTATTTTACCTCCACCTTCCTACACATTTGCAATTCAATCCATCCAACATCATTAAATGTTGTTTTAAGTTTTTTTTTTCCTCACATTTTTCATTGTTGCTCTTTTTCTCTCATTAATGTTTGCTACACCAAATTCTATCACCATTTTTTGTTTCATTGAAGTTTTTTGTTGTCACGTTAGTTTTCATGGTCTTTTCATAACTCCAATTTTAGCATTACATTGTTATTCTATGCTCTTTTGCTTGAAGATCATTATGAACTTTCTTTTGCCTATCAATCATGTTTTTTTTTTTTTTTTTTTTTTTGTTACAACTTCTAAGTGTCTCTATGTGTTTTCTTGTTTTTTTAAGGTCATAATGAACATGATGTCCCACATCTAATTTCATTTATGCAATTCTTCCATATTTTGTTACAAACTCAAGCGTCACTCATCTTGTGTTATGACAAATAATTAAACTATAGTTTCGAATTTTTTAAATAGCTTCCATTGCATAGTCAAAAATGCAAAAAATGTTTTCAATGACATAGAAGTTGGTTAAAAACATATCTTGGAAATAGACCATGATGTAGAACATGATATTGACATGTGAATTGAACTTGCACTCAAAAAAATCTTGATGACATGGAAATTGACCTTTGATGCCAAATTGAACGATTGTGTTTTGAATTTAGAATTATTCTTTCTTCTTTGGATGATGAATATGCAACAAAAAGAGGTGTAGGCATCATGTTTTTATCTTGAATAACAATGTGACACATGGTGCCATTCTAAGGTTTGCTGTAACATTTACAATGGCCTTATTGATCTTGTGAAATCCTTTGTTTCATTGCTTGAAATATTTTAGTTGACTTTTCAATCGTTATTACAACCTTGGATTATAGTTTTAATTGTGTAAGGTTCATTTTGTCCATTACATTAATAAGCAATTTGTTGTTTTTGTTGTTTATTTTAATAACCAATGAGAATGCATTTTATTTTTTTGCTTTTGTCATGTGTTTCTTCATGTAATTGGTGTTCTTAAAGTGTAGGCATAGATGGCAAGTCCAACAAATTTACAATGTAGGGGCCATTGAGCTCACTAGGTTGAAAACTATGGATTACATCATCTAGGTTCACGAAATCCACCTTTGCATCTTGTGAATTGTGTTGTTTTGGCATTACATGTTGCTCAAATGGATGATGTTCACCAAGCAATTATTCCATGAATGAATGTGGTAATGATTTTGTAAAATTTTGTTCTTCTTGTGTGTTAGTTCTTAGTACTAGTGTAATATAATTCCCATTGCCTTTGGATTGCAAGTTTCTCATGTGAAGTGCAATGATGATTCACTCCCCTTGAAAAGCTTCAATTGCTTCACAAATTTTTTTGTTGAATTAGCAAAGTGACTGATATTGGTCATGCACTTCCATAGTCATCTTCTAAAACAAAATACAATTCCCAATTCTCTTGTAATAGTTTGATAGCTTTTAGTAATTTGAATGTAGTTCATTCTATTTATGTTTACATATCTTCTTATTTTTGGGAATTTGAGTGTGAACGTATGCTTGCAAATCTTTTGCAATTTTATTCCATCTTTGCACTACTAGCATCATGTGTGCTCTAAGGTTTACCAACTACTCTTGTGTCACATGTTCAACATGATTACATTTGATAAGTGTCCATACCTTGTGCTACTCCCAATTTCCATGCCACTTCCACAATGCTTGACCTCTACCTTCATATGTCAATCCACACCTTGAACCTCTACTTGTGACAACAGAATTTCTTGTAAATTTTGAAAAATTTATCAAATAATTGGTTTGTATGTTGTAGGTGTATTATGACAATGGCAATGAATGATACAATGATGATGGAACGGACACAATGGAACATGAAAACTCATGCAAATGATAACTTATCAACCTTGTTACTAATGGTGGTAGACATGGGCATATCTATATTTTGAAATTTTACCTTAGTTTGTAAATAAGTTATTAATGATGTTATCACTATTGATAACCATGTAAATAAAATGCCTCATCAATATGCCATGTAGGCTAGTTATTAGCAACTTGTGCCCTTATGTGAATGGATATAAGCATTTCTACTCACAAGCGTGAATTGACACATAAATTATAATGTACATGGTGCAATAGGGTCATTTTTTTTTTTAAATTCCCAATTTTGTGAAGTAGGTGGATTGGCCAATCATCCACAAATTTGGCTACAAGTCTAGGAGAAAAGTAGAATATTTTTTGAAATCCCATTATAGATATGACAATTTCAAAAACAATTTGCTCAAAATATGATGTCTTTGGGCCATTTTTTCAATAAAACGCTCAGTACAATTGCAGCCCCTTTTTCTTTGTCTCCACGTGGTGAAATTTTGCCACAAAAAAAAATCCCTTATCATGGCCCTTTCATTTTTGCCACTAATAATAATAATAATAATAATAATACATTTGTGTTGTAATTTAACCAATCATAAGGCATTTAAAATGAAAGTATATTTTAACTTCACCCATTTTTCATTCTGTTATAGAGACTTGACCAACGTGATAAACAAATTGCCATTTATTATTTTCAATTTTTATTATAAAATTTTACTGTTGATCAAACAAATATTAGGCATCTGATTTTCATTTTATTATTAAATATGACCCATTCATCAACCATTGAGTGGCCATGCATCCAATTCTTATAAATTTATTTTCTAAAATATGGAAATCTAACTTTTTTAAAAAAAATGACCATTGATCAACAAATGGACATATCCCCATTTTATAATTTAACCCTGTCACTGGTTGGCAACTTGGCAGGCTCTTTTTTATTGGTGAAATTTAGCCAAAACATATATTCAAAATTCAAAATTTTGGAGGTTTTAAATTGCCAAAAGTGAGAAAAAAATCAAGTTACAATCGCCAGATTTCTCTATTTTGGTTTTCAGTGTGTAGCCCAAAATATAGAAGGACAACTAGAGACTTATACTTAAATATGGTTTATAGCCAGATTAGGCTAAATCTTCCTAGGGCTGATCGCCATGTTTGCTACATCTTCCTATGGATTATCACCACTTTGGCTACAAACCAAAATTCCTCACGAAAACACTGCGGGTTGGTTTAACGTTAACCCAAGGTTAAATCCCAATCAGGCTATAAAACAGAATTGACCGATCCTGTTTTTTCCTTCTTTTTTTTTTTTTTTTGGTTTTTTTCAAAAGCTTGAAGGACGCTTGCACAATTCCTTTCAGGTAAGGTTTTTTTTGTTGTTGTTTCTCTTTCAATGCAAAATCTGCTCAATTCAACTTCGACAATTTTTAGAGCTGCAGATTACTAGTCTACCGTCTCACTTTCAATACAAGTTTGCTGCTGCAAAAGATTTGAGGAGGTACGTATCTCGTGAACTTTTTTGAGTTCAGTTCTGAAAATGCCCGCAATCACTACTTTGCTGCAATGGTTTCAGAAGCTTCTCATGATTTTTTGAGTCCAGTTCTGAAATGCTTCCAATCAGTACTTTGATGCAACGATTTGAGGATTTCTCATGATTTTTTTGAGTCCAGTTCTGAAAACTTTGCTTGCCATCTGTTACTTTAATGCAACAATTTGAGAAATTTCTCATGATTTCTTTGAGTTCAGTTCTGAAAATTTTGCTTGTCATCAGTACTTCGATGCAACGATTTGACAAAATTCTCATGACTTTTTTGAGTGCAGTTCTGAAAATTTTGCTTGCCATCAGTACTTTGATGCAAAGATTTGAGAAGTTTCTCATGATTTATGTAGTCCAGTTCTGTCAATCAGTTCTTTGCTGCAACGATTTGAGAAGTTTCTCAAGATTTTTTGAGTCCAGTTCTGAAAATGCTTGCAATCGGTTCTTTGCTGCAACGATCTGAGAAGTTTCTATTGAATTTTTAGTCCAGTTCTGAAAATGCTCGCAATCAGTACTTCGCTGCGAACATTTGAGAAGTTTGTCATGAATTTTGAGTCCATTTCTGAAAAGGCGTGCAATTCAGTACCTTGCTGCAAAGATTTGAGAAGTTTCTCATTATTTTTGTGTCCAGTTCTGAAAATACTTGCAATCAGTAAGATGTTGCTGTGAAGATTTGAAGAGTTTGTCATGAGTTTTTGAGTCCAGTTCTAAAAATGCGTGCAATCAGTATTTTGCTGCATCGATTTGAGAAAATTTTCATGATTTCTTTGAGTCCAGTTCTGAAACTGCTTGCGATCAGTACTTTGCTGCAACGATTTGAGAAGTTTCTCATGATTTTGAGTTCAGTATTGAAAATGCATGCAATCAGTACTACTTTGTAGCAAAGATTTGAGACACTTCTCATGATTTTTGCGTTCGGTTGTTCTGAAAATGTATGCATCAGTACACTTTGCGGCAACTTGCCTGATTTGGAGTTCAGTTCTGCTGCTGATCTTTAGTCCAGCTCTGTAATTGCGTGCAATCAGTGTACTTCGCTGCAAGGATATGAGAGGTTTCTCGTGATTTCTGAGTCCAGTTCTAAAAATGAGTGTGCACTTATTTGCATCGGATTCAGCTGCAAGGATTTGAGAAGTTTCTCATGATTTTCAGTCCACAACTCTGATTGCATCTTTTTTCTCTATGAAAGAGAAAGTTCTTGGCTGTGATAAGGTTCCACAGACAGGACTGCAGCAGATCCGAGCTTGTGATCTGATCAATCCTGTGACTCGGCCGTTTCTGAAGAAATTTATTCGTCAATCCTACTACCTCTGCGAACTGGGCAAGAAGTCAGGAGGAGAAGTTCCGGATTCTCCCTCCCACGGATCATGTCTGCTTTGCATTCAATCATGTAAATTTGTCACTGTCGATCAAGCATCTCTGAAGGTACCTAGTGTATCTCTTTGCAATGCATTTCTGATATATTTTGTCGTTCTTTCTGGCGTGCGCTGCATGTGATTCCAAACTTCTTATGTATTTTGCGTGATTGATCGATTGTTCTCGATCACAATAATATTGGTCTTGCAACAAATACATTGCTGTAGAACCTGTCTCATTGCGTGGACTAAGTCATCATCATTGATCAGAGTGCTTTCCTTTTTTAGGTGCCGGCAGCAATGGATCCTGGCCATCTCGATCCAGACTCTTTGAAGTCCGTATCGGTCTTGCCGTCCGCATTTCAGCGTCTCTTTCCTTTCAGGTTTGGAAAACAAACTTTTGTTCTCGCAAGCATGAATACTACTGAATAAAATCCCAAAGTAATTGATTGATTCTTGGACGTCCGTGAAAACTCCGGTCTTACAGGAAGGATCCGCAGATCGTCATGAAAAAACATGCATCATGAGGATCCAGTCGTCACACAAGTGTTAGTAGAAGAAGTCTATGTGATGAATCCTGTGGCTGATGTCCAAGAGCCGGTGTCCTTGACGATATAATAAGAGGCGCAGCAGCTAGACTGCAAAAGGATCAGGACTATATACTTGTGTTAGATTCTGTTGAATATTGTGAACAATGACTGAAGTCCTGGTGAGCATTGGCGTTTTTTTGTTCTTCCAGATACTTCAATGCCGTTCAGAGCGCAAGCTTCGCGGAGACTTTCTTGTCAGACCAGAACATAGTGATCTCTGCGCCTACTGGAAGCGGGAAAACAATTCTCTTCGAGTTGTGCATCCTACGGCTTCTCACCAGTTTCTTGACTCCAGAAGGTGATTTCAACCGTGTTCCTGGTGGTCTCAAAACTGTAAGTCTGCATGTCTTCATTCCTGTAGCAGCCTAGCAGCGTATCCAAAAAAATTCTCCTTTGCAATCATGCCAGAAGGTAGGTAGAAGGCTGCTGCTATCGCTAGCTAACTGACTCATAAGTCCCTATTCGTTCGGCAACCAAGAAACCAAGGGTACCCATTTTGCACATACATGTGTGGAAAGAACTTGCAAAATATGTTGCAGTCGGGAAGAGGGCGAAAGAGTGCTCTTTTAGTCCCATGCGCATTTTACCTTTGCAATATTCAGGCGATTTTGGCATCGTTCTCATAGAAAAGGTCGTCCTTTTTGCGGCAATTTTCAGGTCTACATTGCACCAACGAAGGCTCTTGTTCAAGACAAACTTCGAGACTGGAGCCTGAGGTTCAGTTTTCTAGGATTGAAGTGCCAGGAGCTGACGGGAGACACCAACGTCTCTAACGTTCACGAACTCCACGATACGGATGTCATACTGACTACTCCCGAGGTAGGTACACACTACACACACCCAGGCATATATAAAACAAATGATTAGCGTTGCAACGTTTTGCTGGTTTCTTCGTTTCTCTCGACTACAAGCGAAGGACAAGAGTAGTACTCAAGTGTCTACTTAACAATTATAGTTTGTCCTCCTCCCTGTTGTTCAACCAGATCGATCGTGTCCCTTCTTCTTTTCAAGCTAAGAAGTTGGCATGATTGATTCGATAATGCAGAAATTCGACTTCGTCACCCGGCGTCATCGTGATCACGGCGGACTAAGTTTCTTTGGCGACATTTCTCTGCTCTTGATCGACGAAGTTCACCTTCTGAGTGAACCCCGGGGTGCGTCGTTGGAGGCCGTTATAAGCCGAATGAAGATGCTGGCACGCTTCCCCGAGCTGAAAGACTGTCCCATTGCCAGAATCCGTTTTATTGCTGTCTCTGCCACGGTACCCAACATTGAAGACATCGGTAAGTTTCTATCAACTAAAAACTTGATAGCTAATAAGTTTCAAATTGAGTTGCAATGAGATGAAGATGTACAAAAGGTTGGGAATAACACTAAAGCATCCCTTGGGTATATCGTAATGCAGCGGAATGGCTCAAAGTTTCTGCGAGTGGGATGAAAAGGTTATAATTGATTCCCTGATCCCTTAAAGCTTGATCAATTGCATGAGCTTTCTTCCTTCTAGACCGGTCAGGAAGGCCTTCGTTCAACGCTGAGGTGTTAGTTACTTCACTTTTGTCGCTCAGCCCAAGTTCAAATTTGTGGGTCTTTGTGACCCTTCCCGTTGCACCAGATTTGGAGAAGAGACTCGACCCGTGAAACTCACCACAAGAGTTTATGGTACGTATCCGCCATTTATGATTTATGCTTCAAGACATCCATTCGGTAGGAGACACAAGTAGTGTCTAAACCCTAAACCCTAAAACCATACACTACCAAGTGTGGCTTTGAGGTGGGGGGACAAAAAACGTTGCAGAGGCAGCAGGAATTTCCCTTCCGGTAAAGAAAACTCAGAGTTCCCATATTTTAGCCTTCTGTTTATTAATTTGTTGATAACAAGAATGCATGCAGGCTGTGATAGTAAGTCCCATTGCCAGAGGAACTATCACAAAAATCATGACAGACTTTTGATACTCCACCAGAGCTAATATGGGGGTTTGTGTTTCCCAGGCATAGTGTGCCCTTTATGACAACCAGGAATGAATGACGTAATTTGGTTGCTTGCAGGATATGCTCCAGCCAAAAATGACTTTCTGTTTGAGCGGGTATGTAGGTCTCTCAACCCATCCAAACCTGTAAGTGCAACAATGCTAGAAATAAAGTCAATGAGTGCCCTGTACTTCTTGAGGTTTTCCTGTTTTGGTTCCTGCATTGCAAACTTGAACTTGGCAGGTGTAAACTTTCAGCATACATAGATGCTGACAAACATTTAAAGATTGTAGTTTAGGCCATTTCTGAATATATACTCTTTTTACTCTTGTGTTCAACCTGAATTGATGTCAGCATTGCAGAACCTTGGAACCTCAAGGTTTGCATTTCTTATGTATGGTTTGCTTGAGTGGCATGAAAGATTCCTGTGTAAAGCCACCATACTTAATCATAGCATCAGTGATTGAGAGGGGCAACTTAATTCTTGAGGTGTAGTCTAATATAGATGTAGATGCTGCATGGATCTTGAACTTTGTAATCTGACATGTGAATTTCTGTTGGATCACATGGTTCATCCCATCAGAGGCTTCAGAACTTTCTTTATGGTAAGACACAGAATGGCACCTTTGAAAGTTGTCATCTGAACATGGAACACAAATGATTGATCATTCTAGCATCTCTTTTTGAGGGTTTGAACTTGTAGCATCTGCAAGGGTAGTATTACAAATGTGAACTTGAAAACTTGTATCCCTCTATTCAGATGTCCTGATGCATCATTGGCAAGGAAGGCCATCACTTGTCTTCTGCTCAACAAGAAGAGGAGCACAGGAAGCTGCAGTAACCCTAGCTGAAACTGCTTTAAAGCTTGGCACACAGAACCCCTTCATTAAAAGTCAGGAGCAATACCAACGACTCCAAGATGCTGCCAATTTGACTAATGAGAGGCAATTGCAGCAGTGCATCAACTGTGGAGGTACATGTAGTCCACCCAGCACTTTGCTCATAAGGCTATTCATTCTGCAAAGTAGCTACTCATGGAGGAGCCCTTCCACAGCTGAGAGCATTCACAATATACAGTTCCTTTGTGCAGTTGCATTCCACAATGGTGGACTTGCATTAAGCGATCGGAACCTTGTGGAAGGGCTGTTCCTGAAGGGTGATCTACAAGTACTGTGCACAACCAACACACTTGCTCATGGTGTTAATTTGCCAGCTCATTCAGTGATCATCAAGTCAACTCAATACTAGTGAGTTTCTCCTGTGAGTTATGGGCTGGTGACATTGGTACAGGGGTCTGTTGGTATTTATTTCATCCTTCAAATTGTGATGCATGTTAACAGTTGTTACACACAAGGAACCAAGTACAGAGGTCTATAGCCTAGCTGCTACAGTTTAAATAGTAGAGTTTTCTGATCCTTCAGTCTGATGACTGAAGATATCTCCACTGTATCCCCATTGGTTAGGTTGAAACTGTTACTACTGCAAAGTGTCCAGAGAGCTTGGGTAAAGTGCTATTAGATGTCAGTTATCATCCTTATTCATGATCAAATTACTGAACTTCCATGCTGGCACAGTAACAAAGAGAAGGGCTCATACACAGAGTATGAAAGATCAACAATCTTGCAGGTGAATTCAATTCCTACCCCTGCCAATGTATAAGCATACAAATTCTGCACCCAGTATATGAAGGCATCAATATTTCAACTCAAGAGTTTTAAGCAGTTCATACATCAGTTCACTTAGTATCAGAAAAGTATATGCATTCCTTCAGTCGTGCACCAATCTTGCACTGGCCCGAGGCAGGCTAACCGGTTTGCTGCGCTTGCCAGATGAGTGGACGAGCAGGTAGACCACAATTTGATGACAGTGGAGTGGTCATCATTATGACAAGGAGAGAAACAGTGAGTGCAGTGCAGTTTCTTCTGTAGATGTATCATGAGCACTGTGCTTGAGCAAGTACTGCATGCACACCAAAGAACCAATCTAGCTCTGATTTTAGCTCTCTAGGTCAATCAAGAAAAGAGGTTGCCAGTTGCCAGTTGTGGGCCTTGCAGAGAGTTTTGTAATCAACATTATTCTGTATTACTTCATGCAGAAAGACAAATACTTAACAGGACAGTTCAAATGTATTTTTATTGCAGGTACACTTATACCAAAACCTCCTATCTGGCTCAGAACCAGTGGAGTCAGAGTGAGTAAATGCTGAACAAAGTACCTAATGAAATTCTTGTAAGTGTTTGACTATACTAGTGTTATCATGACCTCAAGACTGATTCACACAGGTTGGAGAATTTTTTTCAGGCTTCTTCCATCAATTGTGGAACACTTGAATGCAGAGGTGGTTCTCTTGACAGTTTCAGATGTTGGTCTGGCCATAGATTGGCTTAAATGCTCCTTCCTGTATGTGAGGATCAAGAAGGTGACTTTTATAACCTGCTGTAGATAGTCTTCATCCATTGCATCTCTCCATGGCACAGTGATTCCTGTTTGACATGCAGCATGACATTCATGTTGGCTGCAGAACCCACAACACTACCAGATCCAAGCAGGCGTGTCAAATGAAAGTCTGGAGAACAAGATGAAAGGCAGGGTTCTTACACTCAACTTGTCATGTTAGATGTACTTTCTCTGAAATTTGACATTTATGTATTGCTGTTCCATACAGAGATCTGCTTGCAGAATGTCAATGAACTGGCCAACTATGGAATGCTCCAATCAGATGAATTTGGCTTCACTCTCACGCCACTTGGTGAGGGTCTTACTTTATTGGTATCTGATAAATGAACTTGAACTGTGTACACAGAGTAATTGATGCACGTTTCTGCAATGATATGCTGTATGTGTAGTCCTGTTCAATGCATATCTGCAGCATAGATGCAACTGCAGATATCAAAAAGTGAACTAGACTTGAAAGGCTGTGGAGAATACAACATCCTTGTATTGTTCCATTGCACAAAGAGGTACTTGATAAGCAGCTGCTATAGTAGCTAACCAGGCTTTTGTGCCTCTGCACATTGGAATACATTCCCACTTAACAGTTTGAACAACTGCTCTCTGACTTGCATGGCTTTGGTTGTTGTGTCCAGAACCAGGAAAGATAATGGCAAAGTACTATCTGCACTTTGAGACCATGAAAGCAATCACCAATGCTCCTGATAGGAGCACACTGGAGAACCTTCTTTATGTGTTGGCCAATGCCAAGGAACTCTCATGTACAACCAATTCATCTCTCAAACTCTTCTAGAAGTGAGCTGTTGACATCATGTGGCTTTTTCAGAGTTGACAACCATGCACTTGTTTCTTGTGGCAGCAATCAAGCTACGAAGGGATGAAAAGAAAAGACTAAACAGTATCAACAGTGAGACTAGCAGCAGAATGAGATTCCATGTGACTGCCCCCAATGGAACTATCAAGAAGAGGATTCAGACACATGTTGAGAAGATATTTGTGTTGACCAATGATGTTCTCTCAGGCGAGCCTTCTGCCTTGGACTTCTCTATGAGCCAGGTATGCCATCTGATATGCGTCCCTTTTCAACTCTCACTCTCTCTCATATTACATCTTTGTACAGTTACACCTTGGTCACAGATTTGCATATTTTTGGCTTACCAATTACTTTATTTTGACAGGACATAAACTGCATCTGTACAAGTGGGACTCGAATTTGTCGAGGGATGAGTGACTACTTCATATTCATGAAGCGGTACAAGGAAGCATGCAATGCTCTTACATTAGGCAAGTGCCTGAAGCAACGGCTATGGGAGAAAACCTCATATCCACTGAAGCAGCTAGTTGGCATTGGGCAAGTCACAGCGAAGGTGATACCATGTGTGCAAACCTTAACAGATTGTATTGAGGTGTTCAATTTTGGCTGGATGATGGGAAGGAAGATCAGCTGAAGATTTTCTTTAGTAGAGGAAAATCATGTAAGTGAGCTGACTGGAAGTGCAGGCTTTGAAATTGGAATGTTTTGACATGGAACTAGGCTCTTCCAGGCTTTGCTGAAGGCAGGTGTGGATTCCTTTGACAAGCTAGCAGCAGCAGATCCTCGCCGCTTGGAACTCATCACAGGCCGCAAGTATCCATTTGGAAATCAAGTGAAGAGTGCATTGGATGCACTCCCACCCAGGGTGGATCTAAAGCTGTTTGAGGTGGGCTTTGGGAAGATTGAGTGCTGTCTCACTCGACTCTCCCCAGCAAATCGATCCAGTAAACACATTGCAGACCTGGTGAGTTGGCTTGTACAGACCTGGCTCCTCTATACTGTCTGTTTATGAGATTGTCCTGGAAAGTATTTTACATCATCTATTGTTTACCTATGATCTAGAATGCAAGTTGCTCGGACATGAGTTTTTTTTTTACCACATATGCTCCACAGACTTTATCTCTGAGCTGGAAGTCAAGCATTGGCAATTTGTTCTGGGTGTAGTCTTTGCAACTCAGAACTTTTCACTTCACTCGTTCCATGTCCAACACATGCTGGGCAGCTCTTGTGTTGAATTGTTTCCTGAGATATTCAGGTGGTTGGAAACAAGGAGGAGAACAGGCTGCTATTCCATGAAAGAATCAGGTACCCATGTGTCCAATATGTGCTGCAGCAAATGCAATTTTGAGCAGAATCATTTGGTGGTACAGCTCATGTCTCTGTTGGTGTTTGTTTGACAGATTGGATCAATTCCTCAGGTGAGCATAACTCTACATTTGTGTCCATCATTTTATGGAGATGACACAACTGTGTGAATCAGGCATAATTAACAAACTGTGCATTCCAAAAAATCTTTTTACCTGGAAAAAATGATTTCTGCCAACAATGAAGCTTGACAACAGTGTTTTGGAGCCCGTGCAGCCCATACACTGTCACAATCAATTTTGACCAAACTGTGAAGAGCAAGCCCCCTGTTATCACAGCTGTTCTTATTTCTGAGCAATATGGTATATGTGCATCAGCTCCCCTCTGCTACATTCTCTTTTGGGCCACACTACCAGCTAGATGATTCTTTTTTCCAACATCAGTGGAATACAGGTCTCATGGAAGGTCAAAAAATAGGAAGGCAGAATGTTTGAGGTTTTATTTACAATTTGTTTGTCATGATGCAGTTGATGTTGACATATCTGCAACACAAGAGCAAAGGCCTGAATCTCTCATTTTGGGGAATCAGCCTACTGCTGAGGTTCTCAGGACATATCAAGTCACAGACATGCATCACACCAGTGTACAGGAAGACTCAAGGAGCTCCATACAGGCTAGCGCTAAAGCTACAAGGTTCGGCCATCTGTTTCTTTTACCTAGGTCAGATGGTTAACTAGGGATGAACTATGCTGTCTGACTTTCCCAAACCCGTGGTTCCTGTTTGAGATGGTGCAGATTGCAAGAGAAGAGACTCTCTTCTTTAACACAAGATGCTCCAGATCTACAGAATGATCATGGTAGTTGTGATGGAGGACCGGTCTCTTATCTTGAAAGTTATCAGCTTACGGGTTTGGCAATACCAGATATGCCTCTGCATCCTGATTGTTTGCAAGAAGACTTGACGAGCCCCACCCAGAAGACTGCACCCAGCAAAGCAAGGTTGAGCATTACAGACTTAATGAAGATACTTCTGTGGGTATATGTTTAGAGACTTAAGTCTTATACCTCTGTTCCTTGTTTGAGCCTTTGCAGATTGCACAAGGAACTATCTCTGACAATGCCAGAAGGTTGTCCAAGTTCACAGCATGATCAGGTTCTTTGTGACAAAGGACCAACATCTTGCCTGGAGTACATGGGTAAAATACTGCCAGAAACGCATTCCTGTCATGACGAGCAGGAAGACTCAAGGAGCTCCACAACTACTTCAAGAGCCACAAGGCCAGGCCATTTTCCCTTTCACCATTATGTTTATGCAGCAAGTTCCTGGTTAGATAGCAGTAAGACATTCAACTTGGAAACTTCTAAGCTCCCTTTGCTCATTCAAACCCTATGGTCTTTCTTTGGGATGGTGCAGATTGCAACAGAAGAGATTTTCTCCAGCAATGCCAGATGCTCCAAGTCCACAGAATGATCAGAGTAGTTGTGACAGAGGACCAATCTCTTACCTCAAAAATTATCGACTCACAGGTCTAGCAATGCCAGACATGCCTCTGCAGCATGGTTATTTGCAGGAAGACTCAATGCACTCAACAAAGACTCCTGTGCCTACCAAGTGCAGGTGGTTGTTTCACTGTTTTACACTATTCACTGTGAAGGTTTTTTTTAATGAAACTTCTAGCGAAACTGTCAGGACTGTTGCTAACTCATGTCTTCTGAATGTTTCTTTTTTGAAGAGGTGCAGATTTGAAGGGAAAAATTTGGGTTCAACAATACCAGACCCTCCTGCACATTCACAGTACGATGAAACAAGGTGTGAAGAACCCATGCCTTGCCTGAAGCGATATCGAATGACAGGACTGGCAATCCCCATCGTGCATCATGGCTCTCTATGTGGCTCTCTGCAAGAGGAGCTGGGGAACTTCAGATGGATTCCTGTGCCTACTGAAGCAAGGTTCTGCCGATTACATTGTAACCTGTGTTTTGATGTCAAGCCAAGGGCCAGACATGAAAACACAACAGCTCAAATCATTTCTTTGAATTCAGGCTTCTGTAATTGAGATGCTGTAAATTGGAAGCAAAGCAATGAACTATCATCACACCACCGTTTCGCATCGTTGGTGCTTCTCTAAGATGCATCATGAGGAACCCTCTATGTGAGACTGCATAACACAACACACTTATTAAGATGGTTTGGACACTTTTCAGAGTTCTAACTGATTCATATAACCACTCTCTATTGTGGGATGCTAGAAAAACTCCTTCTGTGTGGTGCCTCACTATCTCTAATCTCTTATCCTGACTTTTTTTGTTTCAATGATGCAGGTCTGGTAATGAAAAGTCACCATCAGAATGTGGTGGATCAAGAGGACCTTCTCCTGTTGGCCAGCAGGTGTCCAGGGGCTGCAAAAGCTTTTTCTCTTTCCTTTAATCAATTGTGTGCAATAGCTGACAAACACTGTTGATCTACTTCACTTCACTTTTAAGCAAAGGAGACCTCCATACACTTGGAAGACACAACACATCAGAGCAGAAGGAGCATCAAAGGAGGGGTCTGCTTCCAGCAACTTGGAATTCAGCTTGTAAACTCCAAGCTTTACACAGCAGAACTCAATTCGCAAGCTATCACACAAATCCAAAGGTAAAAACACTCTCTGTTTGACTAAAACCAGAGCACCCAATCTACAGCCCTGGCCTCCAGAATAAATTTCCTTTGTGTTGGTGATGTCCCTGTGCATTCCATCAGATTCCTTTAGAATAGCTCCACTCTGTTTAGCCAGTGAGCTCAAGATCACCCCTTTCCCTGTTAATAAAGGATTTCTTAGGAGGAGAGCATGTGAAAGAGAGAGGGTATGGAGTCACCAGTTTAGGCATTTTTACTTGGTACCCAGCATTGCATGATTGTACCTTGAATCTTTGCATGTTCACTTTGCAAGTATTTGAAGAGACCATGATGACACAGCACAATAAGGTGAGAAGAATGCCTGATGATGGATCAGTGATCAGTGTTTTGTTCTTTTCTCTCTTTCTCCTGCCCCATGCTGCTTCACTAGCCTGTTCTTTTGCTTTTAAGCTTGTTGCATTCTAGATGCAGTGCAAATGCCAGCTACAAATTTTGTAGATAATGCTCAACAAAAGTCCAACCAGGTTCTGTATGAACTGGGTAGGAGAAAAACAACAACATTGCACATTATCATCACTGTCATCATCATCACAAGGAGTAGATTGAGGAAAGACTTCATAGTTCAAAACTTCCAAATTTTGGTCTAACAACAAGAAAACCATTTTTGAAGCAGCAAAGTTGACTTCATATCATATCTATGGAATTATAGAGAAATCTCCACAATAACAAACATGACAATGAGTGCAGTCATAATAACCTTGTAGGAGTTGCTCTCACAAACTGTCATTACCATCACCTTAATCACAAACAGCAGTGACAAGTGCCCACACAATCTGCTATCACTACCAACACTTGCTTTATCAGTTCCCCATGGTGGGTGGGTGTAGATAGGTACATAATTGTCCACCCCAAAACTTCAGTCAGGCCATTATACAAATTCTGCATCCTGAGTTTCTGTCAGATTCTTGAAGCAATGGGAAGACTAGTATCATTATGTTGGCTAACACTCAAGAGACAGCACTAATCACCTTCATACCAGCAACATAGTTTACATTTTTTGATGAGCAAAACGAACATGGAAATGCCCACAAACAAGTTACCACAATGAAGAATTTATAAGGAAACTATATTCATGCACTCACATTCATCAGGAAAAAAATAGCAGCTTGTCAGAAAATCAATGGAAAACAGTATTGGAAAACATCATTGATATATACATCATGAGAATATGATGGAGAACATGTTTTCTGAACTGCATACATTATGCAAGGATTTATTGACAAAAACTGGACATTACGCTAGGCATGATAATTCTCTCGCTCAATTAGTACTTGGGAATTGAGTTGTTAACTTTTACAGAGTAAGCATGGATCCCCCCCTTGATGTTGTACAAGCGTCGAAAGCCCTGAGATTGCAGCCATTGAGCTGCCTGCATAGATCGCATTCCATGATGACACAACACAAAGGTATCTTTCTCTGGGTCAAGGTCTTCAGAGATGGTGGGAGCCCATTGCCCAAATTGACTCAAGGGATATGCCTTGAACCCTTGAATCGATGCAGTAGTGATTTCGTCTGGCTCCCGAACATCCAACAGCTGTGCTCCTTGCATAAACTCAGGATCTTGCATTTGCTGATCAAAGTCCTCCACATCTATCTCCTGCAAGAAAGTGGCCTCCCTTTCAGACAGCACTTGCAGTAGATGCCAGCCATGCTTGGTTTTTACACGCACCAATTTGTTCAAAGCTGCATTGAAAGCTGCCTCCTCAAATTCAGGTACCGTGCGACCATGCGACAACCATCCCAGCATTCCACCCTCACTCTTGGAAGGGCAGATGGAATGCTCAGCTGCAAGATCACTCAGGTCCACACCTTCTTGCATAATTTTGCGTTGCAGGTCCAGCAAAAGCTGCAGTTGATCCTCAGGTACCAGGAGATGCTGCACCAGAATTTCCCTTTCCTTGATCTTCGTTGTTGCTCCTCCCCTTCCTCGCACTCCCCCTTCTTCTCCCTTTACCATGGCTTGGCTCACCCCTATGAAAACACTTCTTCCTTGTTGTAAGGCAGAAGCTGGATGCCATAGTAGTACCCGGCCTCGTGAAGTTGAAAGGGAGGAGAAGATTGCAGCAGAACTGATGGTGGGAAGGACAGGACAGTGAGAGCAATAGAATAGGGAAGAGGAGGAGCGGGAGCGCAGAAGAGAGCGATGATTGGTTTGTTGGAGTGATGAAGTGGTAGGGTTTGAGGAGGGGCAAAGGGAGCAGGCCACAAAAGAGAATGCAGAACGAGAAGGAAGGGTGCAGTGTGTCCACCACAATCGGGCCATTTTGTTGCCCCTCGTTTGCTTGCCAGATGTGTCACAACTTCACGTGTATGGAACAACAGAAGAAAAAAAAACTCCACTCCAGAGCCCCAAGCTTCAAAAAACCAAACCAAAAAACGTTGAGATGTTCTCCCCAACCTTGTTGCTACTATTTTTTTCTGGATCATGAAAGTAAGGTCCTCATGTAGAAGTAACCCACCTCATTGCTGCAAGAAAGCAAGAAATTTGGACTGGAATTATGTGAAACTTTGAGCATTTCAACCCCTCATTCCATCAGAATAGACAAGATATTGAACCTGAAGATGTGAGAACCTTTGAGCATTACTCCCTCATTGCATCAAGAAACCAGTAAATTGAAGTTGGAATGCACAAAAATTGAACCTGTACATGTGAAACTTTGAGCATTAATCCCTCATTTGCATTTTTTTTTAAAACCAGTAAATTGAAGCTAAGAAGCCATAAAATAGAACCTAAACATGTGAAACTTTCGGCATCAATCCCTCACTTGCATTAAAAGAAACCACTAAATTGAAGCTGGAAAGCAAAGAAAACTGAACCTAAAGGTGTGAACCTTTGAGCATTAATCACGAAACCAACAAAATTGAAGTTGGAAAGCCAAGAAATTGAAACCAAAAATGCAAAATTTTGACCATTAACCCCTCATTTGCATCCAGAAACCATGAAAACTGAAGTTGGAGAGCCAAGAAATTGAACCTGAAGATGCAAACTTTTGAGCATTAACCCCTCATTTGCATCAAGAAACCAACAAAAGAAGTTCGAAAGCCAAGAAATTGAACCTGAACATGTGAAACTTCCGTCATTTGCATCAAGAAACCAGTCAAATGAAGCTGGATACTTGATTCTCAGCCGAATACACCCACCCAAAATTGTGCATCCAAAGAGCAAGCGTTGCAACTCTCATTGTCAGAGACCTAAAAAGCTTCAGAGTAAAACTCCAAACCCTAAAACTGCGACTGTGCCCTAAAACTGTGACGGGAAGGCAGCACTAAGTGGAGCTCTCACGGTCGCAACAAATTTAGCCCAATCCCACTTACGCCAGTGTTGGGCGCGTACCCGGCTTGGAGTGTTAGAACCGCGGGGTTCCAGTTCCAGTTACCAATAACCGAACCAGAACTGGGTCTGAGTTTTCGCAACCAGTTCTAGCACAAGAACTGAAATCTAATGCGATTTCAGTTAGCAGGGGTTTGATTCATGGAGCCGCATCAATCCATGGAGCAGCAACAACGAGAGTCTGTGCTGCTGAGTAAACCACAGCAGCTGCAGCAACAGAATGTAGTGGAGGAGGAGGAGAAAGTACCTCGCCCCCACCGCTGTAATGATCGTCTTGAAGACATTGTTCAGGTTTTTCACACAGCCTCTTTGTCTCTCTGTCTCTCTGTCTCTCTCAAGCGGTGTATTTGCTCTGCCCTAAGTTTCATACCAAAGGAAAGAGAGTGAGTTGCAAGCAGTTGTGTCAATGTACAAACTTTGCCATCAGCTGTTAGATTCAGTGTTTGTTGCTTGATCAATTCTTGGGATCTTGCTGCCACTTTAGGGCAAGAACCTTATGAATTTGTAGTGGCAAATCTCTAAGAAAGCATTTTCTGCAACAATGTTAATCTAGGTCTATCCCTTGATGAAGATTCTAAAATGGCAAGGGGTTAAGCATGGCAGGCACTCTTTGAAGGGGATCCTAGGAAGACTTTGCCAGGTCCATTCAAGCTTTACTGGAAGTGCATGCAATCAAAGCCTGGGTATGTGCTAGATCTGACTAAGATGCCATGTGGATAGTTGATGGCATATTCAAAGGCCATTGTTTATTTTGGATGGTGTTTCTTCTGTTTCTCTTTAAGATTCTCAAACTAATTTATGACAGACTTCCCTCATGGTTCTGTCCTCCTTCAGAAATCTATCTAAACAAGAGGGTATGCAGTCACCTACATGCAAAGCTGTATGTTGAAGTCCTAGGGTTTGTGCTGTGCTCCCCTTGATATCAGCACCTTAATTTTTTGTTGTGTCTTGTATATGGCAGCGAAGAGCCCACAGAGCCATTTTTCTTTCTGGAGGTTGATTCTAACGGGAAAGTCAGTCCAAAAGGTCGAAGCACATGATTGATTGTTCACAGCAGGCCAGTGGTTTTCAGTCTCATATTTAGGTACTTAACAACCTTTGGAAGATAAAACATCCAAGGACCCCTTGGAAGCAGCTCACTGATAAGGATCTGATCTTGCCTTAGCTAGTTCAGTATTATGATATCCCCTTCTTCAATTTGTTGTATATTGTTCATGTTAGCTCAATTTGACAGTTCACTGATAGTTTCAGATTTCTTTGGCAGGTGTGACTGGATAGCTAAAACCGAATGTTAATGGGTACTATTTATGGACAGCAATTGGTTATGGTGTAGGTAAGATCCAGAGTTTGACATTGGGTCTTGACATACCTGTTTCTTTGACTCCTTCCATGTACAAGAACTCTTACTAAATATGAGGTTGAAACTATTCATGCTGAAGATTGCATTTTGGGGTCATCTAGAGTAAGGTCTGGCTCTGTTAAAGTGGTCATGATTGGGAAGCAAGCATACTTTTCAGTTGCTAGACCCCACCCAAATTCTGGAGATCTCTTGTTAGAAAACTAGGCAGCTAAGGTGTCGTCATTTTTATTTTATGTACCATCTAAGTTTGATGGACTGATACCAGCAGCCTGCCTTTGTCAAAATTTTACTCTTTACTTTTGTGAGTACTTGTACCCTTTACTTTATGTTGGTTATTTGGATGCATTCAGGAAAGGGGAGTTTAGGTTCTGAAACATTTGGGAACTCATCCTTCAGTTTTCATTTTTCAGCTCCATACACTTTGGCTAGCGGGGAATGCATAACAAACTGCATTTTCATGTGGCTTGCTGCTCATCTTAAACAGTGCAATAAATCACGTGCAATCTAATTACTGGATTGTGAAACAGGTACAGCGATTGTGTTAGGGTGGTAGCAGAAAGAGTGTGATTGTGGAGGAACAGAGAGAACATGGGGGCCAAATTAGAGAGACATCAACAGAAAGTAATGAGGTACAGTATTATCAATGACATTCGGCTCAATGTGAGCATCATTTAATGTTACAGAATTTCTTTCCTTTTGGGTAGAACATATATCTTGACACAGCAGTAGTATGCTCTGCAGAGATGGATGCCCTGCAAGGATAGTTTTGCTCATTTCTAGATGTGTCACTTACTCAACCACCTGTGAATTGAAAGGCAGCTTGAATTTGTTTCAAAGCTTGTCAAGACATTCCAGTGGGCTTTCTACTGTTTTGTTTCCTCAGGTCCCTACTCAGCTTTTTCCTAATTTGAGAGATATGGACACCATTGTTTTCTATTTGTTTTTTGTATGAACTTCTAGCATTAAGTGCAATATGGGCAGATAAATGATGCCAGGTACACAGCAGTGATAACCTCTGCAACAATGAACTCTATTTTGAAGGCAATTGTCACCTCTTACTACAAATCCTCCAAGGGCTTTGCAAAGAGTTTGGTGGAATTTTATCCATAGAGATTGGAGTACTAAGAGGGTAGTTATCCTAATTTTTCAATGAACATGAATTTGTGCTGTATGTTACAGTTAATGTTGTATGAATTATGTGTAAAATTAAAATGACTCATCATCAATAATATTCAACAATTTTTTTTTGAATGTTTGAATGCATATGAACATAGATGTATGACACCACTATGACTAATGCAAGTTCATAAATTATATACAGTAATATAAGGCATGCAACCACACAGCTAAACATAAACATATAACTCATTGAAACTCAAAATAAGGACTCTGATTTATATGTTGAATTATATGTTAGAAAACTAATTAAAACATTTGTTACTGGATCTGTCATTACATTTATATGTTTCATATTTGTGTAGAAATTGAGGACTTTTTTCCTCAATAATTAAAGAGAAGTGCCATTGCATGTATGGCATGCAAGATTGAATTCCAGAAAGCAATTTTATAAATTTTGTATAAATTTGAGGCTTCTTTATTAAAGAACAACAGTATATGGGTGGCTTTATTTTTTGTTTGAAAATAAATGTGTCAATGACTTCCAATAATTATGAAATTTTACTTCATTAAATTCAATTAAACTTTACTTTCTTCAATGTATAGCACAAATCCATTTGAAAGTGAGAATCTGAAGTATTGAAAGTTTTTATTGATTTTTCAAATATAGTTTCCTATTTTTGGTCTTATAAATGAAATGGTTTTCCATAAAAATTTTAAAATTCCTGTAAAAAAAGGTGCAATAAACTATGTAATTGGGTTTATATTAACAGCGAAAGTAGCAAAAAGTTTGCAAAGCGTAAGCACATTATTTGAAACTTAGATTGACAATTGTGACTTTAAATGAATGAAGAACCACCTTCAAAACAAAAATTGTATCCACTAAAAAGTAGATCTATAACACTTTTGATGAGCGGTGATAATTTACCTATTGAAAACTTTGCCCTTCATAATCAATGGTTTGGAATTGTTGCATGAATGAGGTAACACAATAATCTTTAGTTTGATCAACATCATTCATACTTCTTAAATTTAAAACCATTGTTTGGACTCTAGACGAGCCTTACACCATTCTTGTTCAAGTTTTTAACTATTCTTTGTGCCACAATTTTGTTGTTGAATGCCATGATGTGTTTAGTCTCTCATCACTATCTTTCTCTTCACATCTACAATTCTTCAACCCTTAATCAAACTGAAAAATGAAATGAAACTGAAGCAAGTGTTGTTAACTTTACTTGCACCTCATACTCACAATCTTCTTCCTCTCTCTTTGTTTCCATCCTTGAAAATTGAAGAGCTACATGTATTTGAGATAATTGACCTTAATATAGTTTATTAAAGTTATATTACAACCTAACATTATTGTATGCTATAGTCTAGTATCATTACTAGATTCATATTTCAAAAGGTAAATTATTCATAGTGAAAATAGTTCATAATGGTGATAATTTACTTATTGAAATATGTCTAGTGATAATGTGTCATTGCTTGTATTTTATTTAAATGATTAGTTATATTTATTGATTTGCATCATCTAGCCTTTTTCATTTTCTTTTCATTATTTGTTTATTGTAACCACCAAGTAGAACAAAATGGCCTTTACATATGCTCCAATAAATTAGAATCTATTAACTTGAAACAACCATAACTTGTCAATATGATGTTGAGGTTGAAAAAAATTGCTTCCAATATTAATTGTGTTTCTAGTTTGGTAGGTTTTTTTACCCAACATGAACACAAAAGAATTCAAATTGAGAAATGGTATTCAAATAAATCAAATGTTTTATGTAGGCAATCCTCAATAGTTTTCTTTATTTGATAAATGATTAAGGCATGTGAAAGAAATCATAAACTTAATGATCGAGATTATTAAACAAGTTGTGTCAATTGAACTATGTGCATATTCAAGTTTTAATACCAAAATGCAATCGTGTACAATTTACTAAAGAATTTGAAGCATAAAATGGTAATTGTGGTGAAGCTTGAATGCATAGCAATGATCATAATGGGTTTTGAAACATTTTGAAAATTTTAATTTAAGGCTCAAATTTAAAATGTGAATCATCACTAAAAATGAAATTAATCTCATTATTGACATTAATTAAGGTTCATGTATAAGGATGTTCCATTTGAAGGTGTACATGTATTAGAAAGAAAATTCATATTAAACCTAAGAACAATTTTAGTAACACTCGTTATGTGAACATATAATAATATTTCTCCCATCCAACATGTGATGTTAAATTGTTTTCATGTGCACCCATAAACAAGAAAAATCAATTCCAAATAATAATAAAATATTTAATTTTTTCACAAAAACAATGGTTTCTTTTTACTAATGTCTTTATTGAATTTAGCCACTTGTTCAAATCTATTCATTTAAATAAGATTTTTCATTTTTTCATTTTTTTTTCATTCAAAATTTATTGTATTATGGCATTTTGCCATATAATGGTTACAATTCAAATTTTTAATTTTATAATCATTATGACCTAAGCCAACAAAAAAAGGTTGTTCGACCTAAAATGAACCTTAAAATTCAACATCGAAAAAATAATACAAAGTCTTAAAGTAAAATTAATGGGTAGGTATAAAGTAATATTAATATCTATTGTCATATATGAAGTTTTAGAATGAAATGGACCAATATTCATGTTGGTTGTTGATTAATTAATATTTTCATTATTTTTCTCGTAGTTTATTGAATGATTGATTTTTTTCTTGTATTAACATGAATGGCAAGATTTTATTTTTATTTTTTATAAAAGAAGGTAAATATCATACAAAAAGAAAAGGGAATGTATAAATTATGAGAAACAATGGAAAAGAAAAGAAATAAGGTAAAAATTTCAATGAAAAGAAAATGGAGAGATAAAGTGAAAAATAACAAGGGTGATTCTTTAGAGATGTAGAGTGAAAATCCTATTGTTGTAACAAATTAAAATCGTAAAGCAAGAAGCTCAAGAAGCTACTGCAATGAAGGACTTGTTGAGACAAAAATAACCTAAAATTGAACTAGGTGGACAAGAAAAAAAAAGGAAAAGATGATGGGGAAGAAAGCAACATCCCCAAACATTGATAGCTCATGTCAAATGCTTTGCAACAATACAAAAATTAAAAAAGACATTAGGACTTCTTTTTGTAAAGAAATGTCAAATTAAAAATGTCAAAAATCAAATGGGTTATTCAATTTTTTTTTTTTTGAAATATTATCGGGCATCATGTGAAAATTTGATAGCAACAAGCAAAATGAAACACCATTGTTCATTTTGATTTTATTAACAAAAGCATTGACAAATATAGGTGAATATTTTATGACTAAATCAAGTGAGTTTCATGATTCTATTCCTTTCAAATCATCAACCCATTCACCTACCATTGTAACAATTAACAATTTTAAGAACAAAAACACTTAACTTAAAGCCTTAAACCTATGGTGAACTGAAATATATTCAAAAACATTAGAGATGTCAATAAATCTTAGGGAACTAATGAAGCAAAATGAACTTAAGAATAAATAGAACTTGAAAATGAGAGACTTTGAAAAAATATAACAAAGTGAGAAACAAAAGGAAAAAATGCATGAAATTTTTTAAAAACTCACCTAAACTTCTAAAGTTCATCTCTATTTGCATATTGCATGGAAACATCACTACAAAGCAAAAAGAGATAATTACTTAATTAAATTCAATGATCACATTACATGACACCAGTGTTTGAAACTTTTTATGTTGTGTTGTTGGCTTTAACATGCATTTATCATCATTTCTTTACATTTTCATACATCCTTCATCTTGTGTAATCTTATAAATTTAATAACCCTAATTTACATGTCTTAACCATGTACAAAACCAAAAGTGCCCTTCAAGCATATACATTTGCCAAGTTTTGCATATAAGAGGCATATTTATTACTATTATATATATAATTATTGAATTTTTAATAAAAAATTACCCAAAATGATAGGTGTAAAAAAGACCACATTGTCAACTTAAACAAATTGATTTCAATCCATTGTTGTGATTAAAGTGATTTATTTATTAATAAATTATAAGATTATTTGATTAATCACTTTGACTTTATAATAGATGAAAATCTACAATTCTTGAACCTTTTTTTTTTTGTTTATAAAGGCAACAATGGGCTATGTTGATAAATTCAAAAAACATGTAGTGAGGTGTCAGTTATCAACAATGAAATGTCATAAACACCATGTTGTGATATGACAAATTTTATGTGCTTATGTGTGAAATTTGTTAATGCCCATTATAAATCATGTTAATATTATATTAGGTAAGTGTTATCAAAAAATATGCACAAGAATGTTGAACCTAATGACATCCTTTCATTGAAAATATGTGTTGCAAAAACTTAGTGCATGCTAAAAATGTGATTTCCTCCTAACTTTTTTAACATAATGAAGGACTTTAACAATTGTTACCCCATTGAAAGATATTTAGGTGTGTTGAAGGGTTATGTGTGAAATAGAACCAAACTAGAAAGGTGCATGATCATGGGATATATGTACAATAAAACATTGGAGTGTTGCACAAAATATTTATCACTTTAAATGAGCACACATGAAGGAAAGTGTGGGACCTAGAAGTTGAGGAGAAAACTAATACAAGCAAAGTTATTCAAGGGAGGGCAAAGAAAAAAACATTGACAATTAATGAAAAATAGATGATTTGTGAATACATGCTCATGAACTCACTTGTGATCAAGAACTTAGTTCAATGAGTTCATGGGACTGCTTAACAAGTTCGGATGAATGAATTTGCATCATTTTTAGTAGATTATATTTTAAGTTCAATAAAAAAAAGGTAGACATTTTTTAATTTAATCAAGCCAATTCCCAAACATGCCAATTTTCACAAATGTGGTAATAATCAATTTTCATATCCGATTTTCATAATCCAAATCTCAAATTTATATTCACATTTATTTTAAAACAAGTTAATAAATAATTGAAAAGTAAAAACAAATTTGTGTAAATAATGTTGAAAATGTTCCCCTTTTTTCAATAATAAACTATATTTCCTTCAATAAACACCTTCAATTCAGAATCAAGATAGAGGAATGTACATCTTCAAAAGTACTGAACATTATGACCAAAATGTAATAGAGAATTAAGGGAAAAAAACAAGAGTAAACTAACAAAAAACTTGTAGGCCAGCATTTTGACTAACACATCTTCCACTATCACTTGAACACATGCCCATATCTTGCAAAACATCATTAATAATGTTGTGCTGCAATATCTACATTTGATAGGTTTTTCTATCAAAACATTGAAAGAAAACTATATGAAATATCCAAACATTTAAATGAAAAAATTATTGTTGCAAAAAACCATGTGCTCGTTTAACCCTAAATCAAACACATGAAGTGTCTTTGCATATGACAATGAGCTCAAAAGTTTAAAGTTTTTAGAGGAAACCACATGGACTTCAATGAAGGATATGAACTATCCCACCACAACCACTATTGATGTAAAAGTTGACAAATCCACATCCTATATGGTGATGAAGTGTGTCCCACGACTTCGGATTACAATAATAAGGCCCCGTGTATCAAGGGGAGCCACCACTGCAATGTTTGAGTTGTTAACATGGAGCTTGATATCACTCATCCCTTTGAACATCAACAAATTTTCCCGCATGGCATTGGCTTTGGCCCCAAAGACGAAATTGAAACACCAAGATTTCAAGGTTTGATTGTAGCCTTAACGTTATTAAGGAATGAATTGGAGTGACACAATTTTAAGGTTTAGTTGATCGAAAGGTTCCCCCCAATTGGGTTTACTTTTCCAATTTTGTGATGTAGCCAAATTGGCAATCATTTGCAAAAAGACTTAGCCAATGCTATTTTCATTCAACGATGTCATTACGTTTTTTGTTCAATGCCAATGCTCCTTGTGACACACAACCATCATCATATCCCCAACATTGACAATGGTGGTTTCTTCTTAATGGTTATACAATGTTGTTACTGGACATGAGTGTGGAGAGGGGGAGAAAAAGGAAACGACAGGTGTTCCTAAACGTGAATGTGGAGAAGGGGAGACAAAGGAAACAATAGGTGTTCCTGGATGTGAATGTGGAGATGGAGAGAAAGAGGACTAAGCAAGTGTTGTGGTGGTGCAAAGTAGGTGAAGATGTTGCAAATGTGCTCAATGGTCCCTATTTTTTTTGAATTGTTGTGAGTGAAGAAAGTGTTGGTAGGTACTCACTTGATGCGCCTATTCATGTTTTCTTCATGTTTTTCTTCCAATCTCTTGTCATGCAATGTATTCTTCTTTTCCTATGTCAAACTTCCATGTCGATTGTATTATTTTGTTGTTTATTGACCTCTACTATATGGCATGCATTCATAAATGTGCTTGGAAAATTGGTGGAAAGTAAAAATGCCACAACAGTGAAGTCACAATGCTTTGATGATAATTCAAAGGTTTTGATGCATGCCCTAACTACACATTTAAACCTCCTCAATGGAAACTGGGAACTAGGAACTAAACTAATTTTTTTGACTTTGCCATCAAAGCAAAAACATTTTTTCAAGCCATCTATCCTAATAGGTTTGTTTTGTTTACTAGCTTTCATATAAGACAATGGTTTTTATGTGGATTTTCTTGGATTTGATAGGGTCTTTCCATACTTGGATGTGCTACAAGTGTGTAGGAGGGTGTATGGTGCAAAATGCGATGGCTACTAATGTCATTGTTGATGACAACAACCATATGGACCTTCTTTAGGCTCTTCCACCTTCTTTTCATATTTTCCCTCTTTCTTTTAGTCTTCCATCTTTTCATCTTGCAAATTATCTAAACAAATTGCCTTCAAAAATTCACACTGAGTTTCTTTTGTGCAACCCTATGCTCTTACATGCATATCAAAGCCATAAATAAATGATTGAAGAACTTATGAATTATTTATCTACTTCCATTTATGTTATAGAGTTAATTATTACAATTAACCAATCAACATTGAACAATTTGCTTATACAAAGGAATAGTTATACATGTTTGGGCACTCTTGAAAGATTTTTATGGGTGTTCCTTTGTATAAACAATTTTTTTATTGTTTGGCAATCTAAGGAAGTTTTATGACATAGTAGAAAATATTTGCAACTATTCTTTTGTGTTAGATTTCAAGTTTTGTGACATCTCTTTAATTAGTAGTGAACTTTTGGGGAGGGAAATATGATATTTTTGGGTGGTCATTATTGTTGTGACTTGAGGACTCATGTCATCCATGCTTGAATTTCATGGGGATGCTTACATGAGATATGCCTAAAATAATTTCATAAAATTTTAAGAGATGACAGTAAATTGATTGAAGGAAAGATTTGTCAAAAAATATCCGAGCCTTGTTGTTTCAAGTTATGGATGGCTGTAATGGCACCAAGAACAATATAATGGAATTTTTTTCACGAAATATGAAGGTTATGATATATGTCAAATGGTGGCAACATTAAAAGATAATACAGTTGTTTCAAGAATTGTAGCATGAAGGCCATATCTCTAACAATCTCAATTTTATTCATGTGCATTCAATGCAAGTGCCATGTTACAAATGCTTGAATAAGGCAAGTATATCCATGTACATAGATTTTAGAATGAAATAGTTGTATGGAAAATCTTTTTTACTATTGTAATGGAAAAGTTGTTGACTAGTGTTCCAATAGATCAAACAATAGGGAAGAAGGAAACTATTATATATTAAATTCATGTAGTTTATATATTGCTATTATAGTTGTCACAAATTACAAACAACTAGCCATGATCTTGCAAGGTGGAATCTCCAACAATTATAGCAACACCTTTGTGGCCCAACTTCTACAACTAAAACAACTTAGGTTGAATTCTAACTCAAGCTTAAGTTGCTCCCTTGATAATCAAATTTTGGGATCTTTGCATCATCCAACAAAATGGCCTCTAGATTTGGGGACATTGACCTTGTTTTGATGGTTATGTTCCATGTTAAGAACATGTCTTCAATGAATTGTGAACTCAGTTATAACAATGGATTGCAAGTATTTTTTCAAGGGGTTGACAAGGACTTGGTGTGCTTGCTAGCAACTAGGGCCTTCAAGATTGATGCATTGAACTGCTATTTGTTATGAATGTGATGTTATGACATTTTGGGAGTTCTTTTCACATGAGGTTATGTTGGCCTTCATTGTTGTGTTAGTTTCAAAATGGATCAAAGATTTTTTTGTAATTGGATAGGTATGTCAAATCACTTCATTCTAACTTGATGGTTGTTTCATATTCCCATTGGTTTTGGAGTAACTACAACAAAACTAGGATATTGGAAAAAAACAACTACCACTTGCAACTATATTCTAGTTGCAAAAGACATTTGCTACTAAAAATTATGTAGTCGTATTAGACAAGTTGCATAAGACACTAGTTGCAAATGTGAATGAAGCCAATGGTCAACAAACACTTCACCATTTGTATACTATTGTATGCCATCTATATATTACCATAAAAATCAACAACTTACATAATGACATGTGGCAAATGAAAAAGGTTTGAAAAGAATTATTTTAATAATAGATAGGGAATCTTCATTATATACTTTAAATGGTTTTAGATTGTGACCCATGGCACAATACCAATATGCCATGTGACATTTTTGGATTTTGGTCAAAATGAATCAAAAATCAATATTTAGGTAGGTAGGTAGGAAAAACTATGTAGGTAGGTAGTAGGTAGGTAGGTTAAGGAGGTAGGAAAATATTTTAAATTTCTTTTAAGTTTAACCCCAAAAGTTAAACTTTTTAAATTCTTTTGATTGGCTCATCCTAATTGACATGTATTTTATTATGTGCAAGTGTAGGACAAAGCCTTCTCCTTATATAGTTCTCAAGATGGAAATGGAAGATAAAACATATGGGATAAAAATTGAAGTTTCAACTAAAAAGTTTATCTCATATCTTTCAATGTCTTCCTTTTTAATTTTGTAAATTACATAACTAAATAGATAAGTAACTAACTAACTATCTATTTAATTAACTAACTAATTAATAATTAATACTTATTTAATAATAAATTAACTAATTCATTTAGTTATAAATTATTAATTCATAATTCATAAATAGAAAAATAAATGACTAAAATAATAACTGATTAACCAAATTATTACTTATAAGTTTTCATTAAAAGTTTTTAAATTTACAAATAAATAACTAGAATATTAACCAAGTAATAAATAACATCTACGTAATAACTAATTAAGTAACTTATAAATCAAGGTAGTGAGTTGATGGTAGTGTTAGTTAGTAGTAATTCAATTAAGATTTTTAGAACTTTGTTAGTAGGACATTGATGAACAAGGCGAGGTTGGTTTGTGCACATGGGACAGTGGACCTTAATATATGGCCCAATGGGTTGAACAATAAAATGTTCATTGTAATGTTGTAGTTGGGTTGCAATAAAAACAATTTCAAACTTATTGCTGTCTCATTAAAGTTACATTTTTGTGTGAATTTCATAGTAAATTAAAAGAATGTACTCAAAAGACAACAAGCTACCAATTAGGTTCACTACATAGTGACATGGTCCACTACATAATGACTTTCATTTTACAATGGTGAAATGAAATTTACTATGGATTAAATCCATAGGACTTTATAAACACCCTAGTGATTTAAGCTAGTGAATTTGACCCATGTTTTGTAGTAGTGAGTTAGTAGGTAATGGACCATTTGACTAGTTAAATTTTCTATTTAAATTTAAATCATTTTTTTGAATTATTATTGGAAAATTAATTTAGGTGGGAAGATAGTAAATAGGTTTAAGTAGGTTGTAAAAAGGTATGTAAGTAGGTGATAAGCTTAACTTATCTAACCTAACCTACCTACCATATTCTCTTAGGCATGCACATAGGTCACAAGTATAAGAAATTGAACCCTTCATGTTCACAACAATAAACCAAGTCCTTACCAATGGACTACACTTGCAAAAGGTGACAATTTTTGTCAAGTTTATGATCACTATTTACACAAGTAAGTAAGAAAATTAAGTAATTAGTAAGTAGGTAGGTAGGTAGACCTAGGGCTACTTACCTATCATATGTAATAGGTAGGTAGGAAGGTAGCCAAGGACTAAGTAGTTAGTTCTTGGCTACCTACCTAGTTTAAATAGTAGGTGGGCCAGTAGATTTAGGTTATTTACCTAGCCTAGGTAATAGTTAGTTAACTTGTCTTATTAACTAGCATAGGATTTTTAATTTGACTAAAAAGCAAATTGGTCATTTTGAGCAAGCATGTCATTTTAGTTTGTCCAACTTGATTAAATGTCCCATTTGAATAAAACCCATTGGCCATTTTGACCAAGGTGTTCAATTTGATTGGATGTTCAATTTGATAGCTAATTAAATATGTCTTTATAATCAAGTTCAATAATTAAAAAAATACACATTTCATTCAAGCCATGGGCCTCTAATCAAAATGGACATGTCCATTAGTCAAGGTGAACAAGGCAATTAATTTGGACAACTTTAAAAACTATGAATTGTAATAATGTGTGCAAGGACCTTGCTTGTGTATGAATAAGGACATGCTAGACAATGTAGGTCATTTTAGGTTTTTTTTCCCAATGTCCATTGGTCAAGGCTTCAAATTGGGGTATATGGTTGCCCTTAACTAACATACTCACCCAACATTGATATTAACCCTTGTTCCATGTGGCAATAATTATCATTTTCTTACCTTTGTCTTAAGTTTTATTTACCATTGATTTTTTATTACCTATGCACCTTTTGTTTAATAGGGGTGTGTCTTTTATAATGTTCCCCCCCCCCCTTCTTCCATTCTATTAGTGCTAGTAATTTTGAGGAGCTTTGTTTCTCATTCCAATTGATCACCATGTTGAACCTTGAGGATGTCAAGGAGGCTAGTGCATAGAAGGTTGGCAAGGCCAAACAAGCCACAAAAGCAAAAGTGTTATGGAAGAACACATGTTTTAGTGTTTTTTTTCATACCACCCAATTGTGTGAGCTTAAAATTGAATCATGGGGTAATTTGATAATTATCTTTTTGTTATAGGGAAGAGATTGTGTATGCTTGGTGAAATTTTTGTGGATGCATTTGTTGGGCAATATTTGGGTCACTTGTTGATTTACTTTAAATGAATGGATGATTTTGAAAATCACAAGATGTCGTTGGAATGAGTTAGGAAAAGGCACAGAGGAATAGTTAGAGCCACTTAGGAACAAATGTAAGGAGTAACAAGAGCGAGGAATAGTTAGAGCCACTTAGGAACAAATGTAAGGAGTAACAAGAGCGAGGAATAGTTAGAGCCACTTAGGAACAAATGTAAGGAGTAACAAGAGCTACTGAGGACAAAGTTAAACAAGTTGCATATTACACAAGTGAGAAATGGGATCAAATGAAACAAGTTGGTTCCAATGGTGGAAACTACCCAAATTAGAAGTGGGAGGGTACTAAACAAGTTGGTTCACAATTCTCAAATAACCCAATAGAAAATGGGAAATTGTTTGCATCATGTAAATTTGCATGGACTAATTACACATTTTTGAATGATGGCTTTTCTATGAGGGTAAAATTATTCTGATTTTTTTTCGCATTGTAAATTATTATATGGTTTGTGGTGTAATTTTTTCCTAACCATTCCTACATGTTCTATCATGCTTTTGTTTGCAACCTTTTTGGAGGGGGGGGTGTCAAACTTTCACGTTATTGGTGACAAAAAATTGAATTCTTTTAAAAGTGTAAAATCGAAAACAATTGTTAACATTTTTGGAAACATTTGCCAAACTTTTGAAACCACAAAATTGAAGAAAAACCAAGTTTTTGTGTGATATGGTTTGTAGGTAGGTGATGTTATTATTGGTGGATTCCACAATTTGAAGGATGTTGTAATTCCTTCTTAAAGGTAAAAAAGTTGGAGAATACATAATTTATATGTTTTTATTTTAAAAAAAATATTATGGAGGAGTTACAACTTACAAGATGATTATAATTTATGATGGAGAATATCAAATAAATTGTATTTTTTATTTTTCATTTTTATAGTTTTGGTTGCATCTACATCAAAATTTTGAAATTGTTTTACATCTTCTACTTCTTCATTTTCCTTTCATGTATTGTTTCCATCAAAATGTATATATTTTTTATGTTAAAAAATAATATGTCAATCAAATTACCAACAATTTATTTGTTCTTACATTGTTTGCATTTGAATTAGTAGGAAACAAATAAATAATTTATAAATTCCTTTGATTGAAAGGACCTCCCAAATATTATTATTCTCATCATTGTAGGTTGTTGAACATTGCATGAGGTTTATAACTAATTTTTTACAACAATATGAATAGAAATTTCCCATCTCTTAATTTCATACAATAGACGCATGACATAACTAAAGGTTAAATTATCCACCGTTGGGTGTTTGCAAACTACAATGTCCATAAAATTCCATAACATAGTAGATTTTTTTACACCCTTGTGGATTTTAATGTGTCCCAAGTCAAATGCTTCTTGTATTTAAAGGAAAGGGACTCGAGTATGTGATTCTCATGTCATTTATTTAGGTGTAATCTTTTAATTATTATAAATTAAAATTTTACACCAAATGGGGAACTTTCCAATGTGCATGCTCTCCATTATAATAGTCCATTAAAAAATTGTAAATTTACTCATCATAATCATAGTTTGTAATGACAAGTCCATCTATTGATGGGCCACCATCATAAATGTCATAAGCAATTCAAAATAGGGGGTTCCAACCATTTCAAGATGGCATGAAATTTTGGGGGACTTGGAAGGACACCATAATTCAAGAAAAAAATGAAGTTCATTAAGACATGAATTTATGAAATTTTTATAATTTTTTTCACAAACATTATATGTTAAGGTGTATTAGATGGTCACCATTAATTAATTTTGGAAAAAATGAATTCTTAAAATTTCAAACGTTGACATCCAATAATGTTGCAACAATGTCACAATCAAAATACACTACAAAAATGTATTTTTTAGGGAAACCGATTGTGCCAATTTTTTATTCACTCTAGCTTGCAATTACCCTACGCAAGATGTATATTGTTTGGACCAATGGTGGGTAAGTATTAATTTTCTTCAATAGCCATCACCTCAATTCTTTCAATTTATTTTTTTCAAAGAAATTAGATAATTTTTTTTTATTTTCAATATTTTCATATCCTTCAAAGTTCTTACTTTTTTTTCATTCATATTAGTTGGTTATATAAAATGGTTCTTCCATATATTTACAATTAAAAATGTTGCAGTATTAAAATTATTTTTAATTACAAAATATTTAAATAACCTTTGAAATATTTGAATGGCCAGCACACAAATTAACAAAATACTTTATGAGTTTTGAAATAGCCTAAACCCTACCCTTAGGTCTCCTATGTCCGAAGACCTTAGTTGAGAACTAGAACTGGGGATTACTAATATAATCTACTTAGGGTTCAATTTGTGACATATTAAGGGGAACCCCATTCTCAACAAGTTCTTTCAATTTTTGCAAGAGCAATTAGCAAGGGTTAACAAAATGAGATTTAATAACACCAAAGCACTTAGGCCGAATGCCTCCAAAACAATTAGGCATATAACATCCACATGGGGAATACCAAGATGCAAATCCCCTGGAATAATTTAGGAAGCAAATTTGATGGTTGCGACAATTATTTTCTGCCCTACCCCCCCCCCCCCCCCCCCCCCACCCCCCCCCCCCCCCCCCTCCTCCACCTCCCCCCCCCCCCACCCCCCCCCC
>Ga0116231_10001646_pt1 | contig 46126 bp, 39 predicted proteins | sample S1TSphgellanicum_2_FD_89695 | JGI IMG/M metagenome (GOLD analysis project Ga0116231, IMG submission 89695) | Host-associated microbial communities from peat moss isolated from Minnesota, USA - S1T2_Fd - Sphagnum magellanicum MG | ecosystem: Host-associated > Plants > Peat moss > Unclassified... | reverse complement strand
GAACCTTTAAAAAAAAAAAAAAAAGCCTTGAAAGTGTCAAAACTGGGACCGGAGGTTCTCTTTTAATAAGAGAGAATCTTACGGCACTGAAAAAGAACCTCATAAGAGTCTATTACCCATTTCTTCGTAACTCAATTGGGCTGTGCAATTGTTACGTCCTTATAGGGCTTTCCCTTTAAACCTTTTACAGTTTTTTTTCGCTACCGCTCTCATTCCCTGTACACCCACCCCTTACACGGTGAGGTCTGGTATGGCCTCCCTCATTTGTGGAGAAAACTCAGACCGCAAATAACCCTTTATTTAAGGAATGGTATGGCCTCCTTCATTTCTGGAAAAAAAAAATTCTATATCCGGAACAATGTATAAATGGACAACTGATGGTTTGTGAGCACTACATACACGGCATTGGTCTTTGTCCAATTGGGTAACAAATTTTAGCAACAAAAAAGTAAAACTTTCTATTGCCAAGTAGCAGTCTCACGAGGGAAAAAAAAATACAAATATCATGAAGTGGATGAAAAGGGATGAAAAGAAGGGTATCATGGATGAAAAAGGTATCATGAGGTGGATGAAAAGTAGGGTATCATGAATGAAAAAAGGTATCATGAGGTGGATGAAAAGGGATGAAAAGTAGGATATCATGGATGAAAAATGTTTCATGAAGTGGATGAAAAGGGTGGAAAAGTAGGGTATCATGGATGAAAAAAAGGATGGCAACCATGAGCACCTACTCTCAATTGCTGTTAACTAAGCAGTCCAAAGAGGAAAGGGGCAAAAAGTATTGGTGAAGGTAGGCGGTAAAAGGGATGAAAGTCTTAGTGAAATGGATGGAAAAAAATGAAAACTTAGATGAAAGTGGATGGGAAAAAAACCAGATGTAACCTGAGGGTTGAAAACCCCGCTGTCAAACTACCTGGCAGTCCAAAGAGGGAAGGGGGTTAGAAACGATGTAGAGAAGTGGATGGAAAAGGATGAAAAACATGACAGAGAAATGGATGCCAAAAGTGTGGTAAAGTGGATGTAAAAGGATGAAACTTATGGCCAAAAAATTGAAACTAAAACATATGGTGAAGTGGATGAAAAGAAAGTCAGATCCAACACGAGGGTTCGTTAAAAAAATACTCGCGGCAAAAAACAAAAGAATTCCAAAGAGGGAGGAAAAAAAAAAGGGGCAAGTACAGCCGAAGTGGATGGAGAAGGATTTTAGGATTGAGAATGGATGAAAAATTTGGAAAAATGGATGAAAAATAGACACAACTGAGCTGATTGGATTGAGCATAAAGAAGGATCCGCAAAGCATGCATGAAAGACTGGAAAATAGATGAAAAGGATAGGAGATGGATGAAAGATAGGTAGTAGACACAAAATAAATCAGATGGATGAACAGAAGAATCAGCGAAGGATGGATGGAAGAATGGAATGCGGATGAAAGATAGACCACATAAAAATATCAGCTGAGCTGATTGGATGAGCAGAAGAAGAAGAATCAGCGCAGGATGGATGAAATAATGAAAAATGGATGAAAAGGATGGGAGGTAGATGAAAGACAGAGACTCATCATCTACTGTACAGATGGATGAACAGGGGGAAGAGACCAAGCCAAGGATGGATGAAAGAATGAAAAATGGAAGAAATGGAAGGAAGATGGATGAAAGATACACACATAAATCAACTGTACAAATGGATGAACGGAAGGAGAACAACCAGCCAAGGATGGATGAAAGGGATGGGAGGTAGATGAAAGACAGACACTCATAAATCAACTGTATGGATGAATAAACAGAAGAAGAAGACCAAACCCAAGGATGGATGAAATAATAAAATGGATGAAATGAAGGAAGATGGATGAAATTAAAATACTAAAAAATCAACTGTCTGGATGGATGAACAAAAGCAGAAGGAGAAGAACCAGCCAATGATGGATGAAAAATATGGATGAAAACACTGGAAAGAATCAGCAAAAACTCGTCCCTCTCGCTTAGCAGCAAATGCGGCGGTGCTTTTGATCCTCCAAAGGATTCTCTCCTCCGCGAGCTCTCCTCGGCCACCGTCCTTAAGTCTGTTGTGCACAATCCACATTACTACTTCTACTTCTCTTCTCTTGTATTGCTGCTCACTGGCCCCTTTAGAATGTCGGTTTCTGTTCCTCCTATTGTCTCTGCAACTCTTCCCTTACACATACCCATTGACCACTGCTACCAGAAGTCTTTGTGCTCTTTGGGGGGTTTTGCATCCGTGGTGGTTCTTCAACTCAACAAACAACAATAACAACAACAAGATTGTTGTTGGGAATCTCTATCTATGTTGTTGAAGAAGGTGGTGGTGGTGTTGTGTTTCATCATCATCAGCAGTAGCAGCAGTAGCGTCGGTGTAAGATCAATCTCTTGAACACAAAAGTGTATCAGTAAGGAACGTGGTTTTGGGTTCAGGCAGACAGCCCCATTCATTCAACTATGTTGTTGAGGTTGTTGGGAATGTGCAGCTTGACAAGGAGAGACGACGACGACGACCTTGGCTTTTGTGGCGGAGGTTTAGGGTGGAGAAGGAGGAGGAGGGCGTCTAGTCGTGTCACGGGTCATCATCATGTGTCATCATGGTTTTGAGATTGTGCTAATCCTGTAGTCAGTCAGATCGTTTGCGACTGATGATGATCCCCAACAGAAGAATCTGTTTTGGGTTGTGATCAGATTAGGAGATCCCCAACAGAATCATGGGTTTTGGGTTTTGAGGAGATTAGGAGATCGCCAGGAGAATCATGGGTTTTGGGTTGTGAGCAGATTAGGAGATCCCCAAGAGAATCATGTGTTTTGGGTTTTGAGGAGATTAGGACACCCCCAAGAGAATCTGTTTTGGGTTGTGCGGAGGAGATTAGGACATCCCGAGAGAATCTGTTTTGGGTCTCGTTAGAGTAGGAGAATTAGGAGGATACAATCTGGAGATCCGTGGAGGACAATGGACAGGTCTGTGAATCAAGTCACTGCCGCTTATTACTTGAGGCAACAAGAGGAGGAGGAGCAGCAGCAGCAGCAGCAGAAATGGGGTACAACAGAGTTTATAGCATTGAATCAGCAGCAGCAGCAGCAGCAGCAGATGATGATGATGGCAGCAACAGCAGCATCTGGGTTGAGCAGCATTGGTGAGCAGCAGCAGGTTCAGCACCATCCCAAGTTCCAGGTAGATGATGTGGTTTTGGCAGAGCTGATGGATATGGAGATTCCCTTCTGCAGTGAGCAGATTCTGGTAGAACAGCCATGGATGAGCAGCAGCAACTGTAGCCCTGCTGTTGCTGCTGAGTTTGCCTTCAATGTCTCAGGCCATCAGCACCACCTCTACAGCAACAGAATCAACAGCAACAGCAACAGCAACAGCACCACCTTCACCAATTTGCAGGCAGGATGCTTGCCGCCACCTGCAAATTCCTTTTGGCCACTGGGTCACCCAATCCCATCACCTCACTTCTCTGTAAGCCAAGAAGAATCTGAAGAAACCCATGGCTCTGATTTTACTACCATGCCACCACCACAAGGAAATCTCAGAAGCACAATCTCTGTGGAGAATTTTGCAGAGCTTTTGCTGTTAGGGGTGACTGCCAACAACAGCACTGAGGGTGAGGGGGAAGAAGGAGAGGCAGCAGGGTACTCAGCCATGATGCCAGGGGAACAACTCCAGAGCCTAATACCATTACCACCACCGCCACCCCTGGTCCAATGTAGGAGTTTCAGCAGAAACCATGAGACAGCAGGAGGAGGAGGAATTCTGCAGCACAATTCAAGCATTCTCTGTTACGAGAAAGCATTGGAGGATTTGGTCACATCTTCTTCTTCTTCACTGGAGAAGGAGGAGGCCAGAAGCAGTGGCCAGGTGAAGCAAGTCTCAAGGGCAAGGTCAAGAGGAGCAGCAGCAGCAGGGCGGTTGGATCATCATGGTTTGACATTACAGGAGCGAACAATGCGAGCTTTGCAGTACATTGGAAAGGCATGTGTGGATGTACTGGTGCAGGTGTGGATGCCAATGAAGACAGACGATAACAGATTGCTGCTCACAACACGTGAACAACCCTTTGTACTGGAGCACAAGACAGATCACCGTCTCTGGTACTACCGAACTGTCTCTGAGGAATATGAGTTTGCAGTCACCAGCAGCTCACCAGGACTTCCGGGCCGAGTCTTCTTGCAGCAGGTGCCGGAATGGACACCCAATGTGCAGTTCTACAATAGCCAGGAGTATCTGAGAGTCAAGGATGCACAGAAGTACGATGTCAGAGGCACTCTGGCAGTACCTGTCTTTGAACCTTCCTCCAGGAATTGCCTGGCTGTCATTGAGCTTGTCATGGGTGCTGAGAAATTGCAGTATGCGCCTGAAATTGACATCATTTGTAGAGCTCTGCAGGTGCGGGGGATGGGAATTTTTCTTCACTCAAAACCTTAGATTCCTAAAGAATTTTTCTTGTGCCTGTGTAGCCTCTCTAAGGTCTCCTTTTTCTTCATCATCCTTGGGGTTTTGGTTTCCAACATGAACAAGGGTGAGGAGAAAGAGTTTGTGATGTGGTCTGATGGTGTATGTGGGTGTCCCTTGTTTTGCAGTCTGTGAATCTGGCATCATCAGATGGAACAGAGCTTCCAGCACTAGAGGTATAACATAAGCAAAAACCCATGAGTTTCTTTTCATTGTTTCTTGGATTTTAATACCATACATAAATTGCTAGAAGTTCCATGGAAGAAATTATCTGTTGTGGTTGCTGATTTTTGGAGAGTTTGTTTTTGCATCAGATGCGAACTCAGGGACGTCAAGCTGCACTAGCAGAAATTGCTGAGGTGTTAACTGCAGTGTGTGAGACTCACAAGCTGCCTCTGGCACAGACTTGGATTCCTGGCAGTGTCACCTGTCATGCCATGAACTTCATAGACAGCAACAACAGCAATGACAGCAATAGGAGATTCATGAATTCATATGAAAGCAGTAGCAGCAATAGTAGTAGTAGTAGCAACAACAATGACAATGGTTCCGGTGGTAGGAGCCGTGTGTGCCTCAGGACTGCAGATGGTCCTCACTATGTCAGTGATCCTCGTGTTTGGGGATTCCGCCATGCTTGCTCCGAACACTTTCTGGAGAAGGGCCAAGGGCTTCCTGGCAAAGCCTATGTGTCGAACCAACCTTCGTTTGAACCGGATGTCAAGAACTATAGCAAGATTGAGTACCCTCTCGGTCATTATGCTCGTTTGTTTGGCCTTGGTGCTGCTGTTGCCATTCGCCTCCGAAGCATTCATACTGGCAGTGATGACTATGTGTTGGAGTTTTTCTTACCACCTACTTGTGTCAACAGTCAAGAACAACAAGTGGTGTTGAACTCGCTGTCCATCACCATGCAACGTGTGTGTCGAAGCTTGCGCACTGTTTCTGACAAAGAGTTACAAGAAGAGAAAGGCCGTGAATTTCAATTTGAGGAAAACTATCAGAGCAACTCAGGAGGCTCACTCAGAGTAAGCACTGTGGGCACACTGGCCAGCCCTGACACTGGTGAAAAACAAGAAGTTGAAGACCCACAAATTTCAAATTTGCAATCCTTGAATGGAGCCGAGATTGAAGAATCAGGTGAACTCACAGAGGAAGGTAGTTTAGTGTTCACATCAATGAGAACGGGTTTGGATGCCACTACTCAAAAGCAAAGGCTTGACAGGAGGAGAGGAACAAGTGAGAAGACAATTGGGCTTGACGTTATACAGCAATATTTTACTGGTAGCCTCAAGGATGCAGCCAAGAGCATTGGGGGTGAGCCTCTTCTTCTTCCAGAGCTTGCAAACCTGCCTCTCTTTATCTCTTGTGAAATTGGTTGTTTATGTAAGAATGAATTGAACTGAACTTGGGTCTTTTCACTAGTATCTTACTGCCTCTTTCTTTCACTTGGGTTGTGTTGCAGTGTGCCCAACAACACTAAAGAGGATTTGCAGACAACATGGGATCTCAAGGTGGCCATCTCGGAAGATCAACAAAGTGAATCGCTCATTGAAGAAGCTCCAGGGAGTGATAGAATCGGTGCATGGTGCAGATGTGCACCTTCATTTAACTGCTGCACATGCAACCACAGACCTTAGTCCCCCACCAGAAAATACCCATGTGCACAATACCCAGTGTGATCAGATTAGGGTTCAAGAGTCGGCAGACATGCAGAAAAACAATGATAGAAATTCAGGTTCCACATCATCTCATTCCAGGCCTGGTTCAAATCCCAATGCATTCGATGGAGTTGCAGATGGAGGAGGAGCTAAGAGTATGACTGGTCGAGATGCTGCTGAAGCCCTCAGAGCAGAGGCTATGAAAATCTTTGGTGAGAGCAAGAGCACCATGAGCATCTCTGAAGTTGCCACCTTCTCTGAAGACAGTGGAGTTGGTGATGATAAATCTTCAGATGCCATTGAAGCAGCTGATTGGGCAAACCACAAATCTGACTCTGTTTTCATTGAATCTCAAGTGCATGGCAGTTGTGGAGCCCTCACAGCAGATCAGATTAGTGGTCATGCTCATGAACAATCAAAAGAATCAGGCTCGTCTCATGCGCCTCATGGCAACGAGTGCAGCTCACCATCGTCAGGCATTGGGAATATGCCCTCATCAGTGACAGTGAAGGCAACTTTTGAAGCAGACACAGTTCGTTTCAAGCTTCCATTCGGCTCCAGTTTCATGGAACTGAAAAATGAGATAGCGCTCAGATTTCAGTTCAATGGACGAGACTTTGATCTCAAATATCTTGATGATGACGAAGAGTGGATGTTACTCACTTGTGACAGAGACTTGAGTGAATGTATTGATGTGATGCAATCCTTGGGAGGTCATGTGATCAAACTCCTGGTTGCAATGGCCACAAGAACTTGAGATATTTGCAGATTTTGGAACTGCAAAATCCTTACCTCCATCAATCAACAGCTGCATCATCAAGTTTTGGGTAATCGCCTGAGAGGTGAGTTTTCTCATCAAAGCATTTCCTACACAAAATTGTGTATATATCTCTTCAAAATGGAGAAATTGCAAAATCAGGCTAGAACTCTCTGACATTGTCACTTCTGTTGGAAATTCAGGTAATTGATATGGAAGGCAAATACACAAGTTTGCAAAGAGGATAGTGAAGACAAAACAAAGCATAGAATGGGTGAGTCCTGGAAGAGGATTCTGGACAGCAAGCTCTCAAGGACAATGATGGAATTCTCAACATCTGGGTCACATAATTTTGTAGTTTTATAATTTGGAGGTCACACTTCTCTGGTGAGGTTATACCACTCGTATGACGTCACCAAACCATGTAGCAGCAACTGGTCTGTACAAATCCCATGCCATTCATTAAGCATATAGGGTCATACCACAACCATTTGGAATAAGCTGCACACACACACACACACACACACACACAAAAAAAAAAGTTTCAAGATTTTTCACTAGCATGTTGTTTCTCCTGTTCAACTGTAGGGTTTGAGAGAGTGCTGCTGCATATCTCTCTATGCACACACACTCTCATATGTATGATGTACTTTGTTTTCAATCACAAGCTTTCAAGATTGTTTCCAGAAATCAGAAGCTGTAAAACTTTGTGATTCAATAGCAGTCCACGTTTTCTTTTGTGTTATGTGACAGCTTGCTTGCCATGTTGCTTCAGATAACCGTCGTTTTATCCTTGATCCAGATCATTTATATTGTGGACCTGATGTCAAGCATTGCATGCTAAAATACAAACAGAAATGTATTTCTGTGAAGAAAGAATCTAGGAGAGTCTGAATTCTTTCTTTGGGGTGTTGCACTGGAAAGTGTGATCAGATGCCATGTCCAGATTCAGATGCTCAAGTGCTAAGTGTGATCAGATTCCACTTCCAGGTTCAGATGCTCAGGTGCTAAGTATGACCAAATGACAGTTCCAGATTCAGATGCTCACTGGGTAATTTTGTGTGACCAGATTCTGGTTCCAGATTCAGATGCTCACTGGGTGCTTTTGTTGCAACCAGACTCCGGTTCCAGATTCAGATTTCAATGGGTGCTTTTGTTGTGAAAAGATTTAGAGATCCAGATTCCAAATGCACAGGATAACAATGAACAGAAATTCTAGGTATGGGTTCGTACTGCCACCTCCGATTCAAGTGTTTTATGACTTAACAGCATCAAAATGTTACAAGATGTGTTCATCACCCATCCATGGTATTAGAAATCAGCACACATTGGCTGGCTGTAGACCCTAAACCCTAAACCCAAGTGCAGGAGGAAAACAAAAAATCACTTGACTTGATCTAGAGAGATAAAGAGCATAACTATAAACATTCAGCTAAATTATGGTTGCTACAATGGTTTTTGCAATTTTGTCACCGATGTTGGAAATTCAGGTACTTGATACCAAAGGCAAATACACTTCCAAAGAGGATAGTGAAGACAACGGGCATGGAAACCGCAAGTCCTAGAAGATTGTAATCAAATCCAAACGTCTGAGACACAAATTCCCGTACTTGTATTGCAGAGCCACCACCAATTGGCTCAACAAGTGAGGTTACATCACCAAATTGTGTGATGATAAGTGCATACAAAGTCCATGCCACTGGACATGCCCAATAGTACCATACCCACCATTTTGGAATAAGCTGCATACACCAAAAAAATAAACAATTAAAAAAAATTCAATACATTTCAGGAGCTCACAATTAAATTTTTTTTTTTTCCTTCCTTCCTTCCTTCCTTCCCCCTTTTTGAGAAATTGTTGTTTTAAACCCTAAACCCTATGTCAGGTGGTTCAATTGTTCTCAAATAAAAAACCAGTTGGTTTGAAGGACCATGGTATATGAACCCTTGGGCAGTTCTCCCGTCCTTTTTTTTCAAAGACAGAATTGACGGGTAAGGGTTGGGTATATGAGCCCTTGAGCAGTGGCTCTTCAAAAAATCCATTTTGATCTTTGGATAGCAACAAATTCAAAGAACCTTCAGTTCCAGATTTTGGAAAAGTTTCAGAATCTGAAGAACCTTGGTTCCAGTTCACAGGAACTGGTGAGTTTTCACAAAATTCATAGAACCAGTTTGACCCTTAACCCCTAAACACCAGTACAGTGTGAATTCACACAGAAAACCATTTTCAGCCCATATTGGGCCTGTCTGATGTTTAGGGGTTAACCCCGGTTCTAAGAATATCAAAGAACCTACCCTAAACAGCTGCTTCTATGCTGGTTCTTTCATGAAAACCACCAGTTAATTGAAAAATTTCAAAAACCTGGTTCTTTCATGAATACCAGAGATTCTTTTTTTTTTTTTTTTGGAATTTTTTTTTCAAACTGAATCTGGAGGTTTTGTGATTCTGAAAATTTTCAAAAAACCAGAACTTGAAGTTGTTAACAAAATCAAAAGAACCACATAACATTGGTTGGTGCATTCTTTGCTCTAGGCACATAATTCTTATATGTGTACTCCTGTATTCATTCATGAGCTGTGCTTTTTTGGCAGATCAAAGCACTGACTTGCAGACAAAAATTATGTCAAATTGTGATTGGATAAAACTGTTCAAATTATAGTGAAATATTTTTTTCGAGTTAGAGTTATATGAAATAGTTAATACACTAGAAAAACCAATGCCACACTTTACCAAAATGCTAAGGGAATTCAAAACCCAGTCTCTCTGGAAGGCTACTAAAAGTAAGAAGAAGATTGCAGTAAAAAAAATGGGAAAATGGGTCCCAGAAATTCACTTACAGGTCTGAAGATCAAGAAGCCCGAAAAGAGATTGAAAATAGAGTAAAATCCAGAGGCCACAATAGCCGCAATCTGATGATTGGGTGTCAATGCGACGGCCATCATTCCATAGTATGTGAAGTAAAGCAAGGAGAAGAACGTAATAAACACATACCACAAGAACTTTGGTGCGGTCCATGTGAAATTAATCATTGAGTACGTGATCAAAGCATACACTAAGGTTTGTGCCAAACAGTATGGTAATTCAATTAACATCTGCAAAACTCACCAAACATTTCTTCCCAATTAGCACTACAATATTACTCCTCCTTCTCCATGACACCTCTTGTGCAGGGTTTTATTTTTTGAATTTCGTGAGAGGGTTGGTCGTGTGGCAATCATCCACAAGAGGACTTAGCCAAATTTGGCTACAGGCCAAGGAGGAAAGTAGAAAAGTTTAGGAATCTTGCTATATTTTGGCAACATGCTTGAACCTATTGTCTAAATCTGGTGATTTCAGATTTTTTCTTTTGACATTAGAGACATATCAGTAAAGTCAAGAAAAGACAGCACCAGTACCATGAGTTTTGTCATACACACAGGGTGAGATTAAAAAAAACCCTGCAAAAAAGTACATTAGCATTCAAGGGGATGGGTGAAACTCAGAAAACCATCAATCTTGATGGTTTTCACCTTGTCTTTCTTTTTCCCTGAGCGGCTCCACTGCTGCTACATATAATTTTCACTGCTCCTACTTGTACAGCTACTATAATTCCTCTCGAACCTTATGCATTAAATGCTGAGATTCAGCATTTCGTACTGAGTTTCAGCATTTCATAGTGAATCTCCTTCTTTACAGATACCACTAAAAGAAGGGTTAGGAGGTGAAAGGAGGCCTAAAGACAGGGTGACTTTACGGATTTCTGTTTTGCGCCATTTTTTTCCTTAAAATCCCAAGAGACTTTTGTCTCAAAGGACAACAGTTTCAACGCTGGGAAAATAATGTCGAGAGCAAAAGGAATATTCCACTCACAAAGGAATATTCCAATTGAACCATGTGACCAAAAAACCTGATAAAATTGAACTTCATCAAAGACCCAATTTTTTGTTTTTCATTTTCTCTGAAATTCCACAACTGTGTGAAGGAATATTCCAGTTTGATTGTGGCATCATCATAAGCAACTTAATAAATGCAACTTCATCAAAGACCCAAAAACTTTGCATTTTCTCAAATGCTCAAAAACCTTTTAATTTTGCCCCATTTCGCAATGAATACCCACAAAAAACTATTTTGTGATATTTTAGAATTTTATCAAAAAATTAATTATTTACCTGTGCTATTGCATAAGGGATTGCAGAGTACATGCCAGCTGCCCTTTCTCTGTAGAAGATGGTGCGCTCAATTGCCACTATAGGTTGAACTGTGGAAGCATTTTGCACACCAATAAACAAGACTGCACCATACATGGATCCCATTACACTAAATAGATTAACCTGCTTATTCCTGCAAACACAAAATCCAAGGTTAGGAAAAAAAACCCCCAAAAAAAATAAAAAATCAAAAAATCAAAAAAATCTCCAAAGTAGAATGGGTTTAATTCTTTACTTAAATTCTAAACAGGAAATTGCCAAAAATAAAAATAAAAATTCATCAATCATATTAGTATTGTTTGGGTTTGTCAATAACAAAATGAATGAACAATAAAAAATTATGCCACCAGAATTCTAAAGAAAAGTGATTCATTACATCAAAGTATTGTATATATTTGAATTGTGTAACTTACGTCTTTTGCCCCAAATTCCAAAAGATGGTGCCAAAGAGTATAGCGGAGACAAAAGTGAATGTCATTCGGACAAGGTTGTAGTCTGGACTCCGCCAATACGTCCACCACTGTTTCCAAAAGCATGCTGCGATTTGTGTGAAAAATGGCTGTGAATATGTTGTGTGGAAATATAAGTCCTGGGAGTCCGGTGGAGGCACACTCAACTCCTTCACCAATATTTTAATTTGCCTGCAATTTATAAACCAAGTCACCCTCAAACTTGTTTATGGCTAATCCACTTACAATTGGCTGATTTTCGTGTCTGAAGTATCACTGAAATTTTCACAGTCTGAGCAAATTGTACTATGAATTGACCTCCAAAATATGCCAAGTGTTTCTCCTTTAAATGCAACCCCTTGTGCAAAACCCATTGTTCCCAAATCCAGGAATTCCAGATTCCTAACGACTCTGACATTTTCTATGATTTATAATATGTAAATTGGGAGCATTAGTGTACTGAAAGGCTGAACTCATGAATGAAGTAGCTTGTCAAGAGAAAGCATTTTCTAGTGTTAAAAAGGTGCATTTTATTTTCCTTGTGGAATATTTATTTAGTGGGCAATGGAAATTGTCATTGGGGATTTAATTAGAAATGATTTGATTAAACCTCCTATATTTAATGGTAACTTACTCAAAAACGGCAGAATTTCTATACATTTCTGCAAAATCAATGCCAAGTTGACTCTCGACAGAAATATTGCTCACTTCCAACATCCATGTTGCTGGGTTATAACCCTCCTTTATCTTTTGCACCCCCGGAAGAGCCTGCATAAATTTGCCCTATAGAATTTTCAGCAAGTATTCCACTACCCATAATAGCACATGAGATGATTTTTATTTTATTTTTGGTGACTTTAATTATTGTTGTTACATTTTTTCACCCTGACATTAAATAATCCAAATTATGTGTAGACTAAATATTTTGAACAAAGATTTACTATTATTATTATTATTTTTTCCAGACATAGTTTAGGTTTCATAAATTAGAACTAAAATACAAACACTTTGAAATCCAAAACAAGGTATTGTATGAATGGATTTTTATTTTTATTTTTTCAAATTGATAATGTGAATAGAGCTCACCTCAAAATACTCAATAAGTTGGTGGGAATGGCGCCCCAATGGACCCATATATATCACTTGACCTCCCCGCTTCATTAACAACATCTATCATAACAACAACACTAAGTCTTGTAGTTAGTCAAAAATTAAGAAGCGTTTGTCACATTGCCACTTTCATAGAGCAAATTGTTAACAAGTTTGCAAAGAATTTTCATTTATATATGCAACGACCATCAATTTGAAACCTAAATTTGACGTGTGACTATGATAAAAATGAATTAAAAAACCATTTTTCACATGCAACTTTAAGATCATTTCATGCTACTGTAAATAAAATGAAATTACATATCTAATACTACTTACATACGACCTTAAAAATAATTGTTTACATGTGATCGTAGCTCACGGATGTGAGGTGGGAGTGCACATGCAAATGATAGGCTCACCTCATCAAAAGCTTCAAAGATGTCAATGCTTGGCTGATGAATGGTGCAAACAACAGTTCGACCCGTGTTGACGGTGTTTCTCACAGTTCTCATCACAATAGCCGCCGCCCGTGCATCCAAACCACTTGTGGGTTCATCCATGAAAATAATAGATGGGTTGGCAACAAGTTCAACTGCTATTGTTAAACGCTTGCGTTGCTCGGTTGACAGCCCTGTTACTCCCGGTAGACCCACTAATGCATTCTCCAATGGTGTTAACTCCACTAAATCCATCACCTCATCCACAAATTGCTGCAAAATTTTTTTTTGTCATACCCATCCTGGATTTTTTATCTTTAACTGCACGATTTATTATTAAAAAAATTCCCATGACCCACATTTATTTTTCTTTATGGGCATATCGTGTATCATCAAAAACCAGAAAATAAAAAATAGAAAATCAAGTTCCAAGGAGAAATTCCTCATCGTCGCTAATCGAGATTTAAATTTTTTTTTAAAAAAACGCTTTTGAGCTTGAAAGGGTTACCAATGTTTAATGTATACCTCTCGGGTCTCGTGGTCAATCTCGGCAGGGAGCCGGAGCCATGCAGAGTAGATAACGGACTCTCGGACAGTGACCTGGGGGGAGTGGATATCGTTTTGTTCACAGTATCCAGAAATACGTGCAAAAGTCGCCTGGTTTTTCGGAAACCCGGAGATGCGGATATCACCCTCAATGTAGCCACCGGTTTTGCGACCTGCGAGCACATCCATAAGAGTTGTCTTCCCGGCACCACTTACTCCCACCAAGGCTGTCAACACACCCGGTCTAAATGCACCGGTTATGCCGCACAACAATTGAAGCCGGTCTTCGTCTACCCCTTGTTTCTTCATTTCCTGGAGACGGAAATTAACTAGGGTCATTTGGTTGTTGATCTATGCAAACAACTGAAGAATGTATATATATTAAAAAAATCTTAACCAAAGAAGACCATCCTCATATCATCATTTACTTATAGTACCAAAATGCCTATGCATGGTTGCTTTGGCATATTGTTTTTTGTGGCCATTTTTTCCATTTTGTGGAAAATATAATGGAAAAACACTATTATATCATAAATTCCCTTTTTGAGGAAAAAAAGACACTAAAAAATGAAAATTTAAAAAAAAATTCAGATACATGTGCCATTACATAATGTCAAATTTTCATTTTAATGTATAATATAAGGCACAATAAATATCACATATTGTGCATTGTAATGGATGAAACCTCAAAGTTTACCTCACACATGTGTCATGAGCCACAACTTTTTGTGTGAGGAAAAACCACATTCTCTTGCAGTGAAAACGGCCTTGTCTCTTTCATCATGGAAACTTTGGCTGGTTTTGTGAGAGAAGTACAAGTTCCAAGACATTCTTGTGAATATGAGGATCCTTCCATTTTTCTTCTCTTGTTTCTTTGCTGGGTTGCTTTTCTTTTTTTTTATACTTTTTTTTATCAATATAATTTTTTTAATTTTGTAATGTTCCAGTTAAATGACCAGTCTATATCTTTTGACTTTAAATGTCCAGTATTACTAAAAAAATAATTTTAAATGATAAAAAAATAAAGAGAGGATTCAATATTGAAAGAAACAAACACATACCACTGGCATGTCGACATAGTAGTTGATATTGTCAAAAGAGATTGCCAAAGGTTGGAAAGGTAAAATCATGCCACGTTTGGGTTCAGCTTGTGCAATTGCATCTGAAGCATCACTAGCCAAGGAAACAAATCTACTCATATGCTCAGCACCCACATTGTGCTGTTCCACTTGCTGCATTTGAACCTCACCACCAAATACCTCCTCAACTGTGGACCTATTTCTTGCTGATCCTGCAGCTCCCAACAAAAATTTGCAACATTTGCTATAATCAAACCATAATAGAAAATGACAAAACCCTAAACCCATCCATGTGTCAAAACCTTGAATTGTAAGAGGTGAGATAATTCATAAAATCCAAACTAATAATATTTCGCAACACCAATGATGTGCATGAAATCAAAATTTTATTACCTTCAAGTTTGAATGACAAGGATTGAGGGAAGGACTTGTGGGATTTTGATAGACTGTGAGAAGAAGTTAATGAAACTTCCTGTCCCTTCAAGTTTGCTTCCTTTATAGCCAAGGCATCCTTTGATATTACAGCTTGTGGCTTCCCCAGTGCTGTTAGGTTTCAGGGGTATGTTGAGGAATGAGCACCAGATGAAACAAAATTCCATGCAGAATTATGGCAATAAGATGATATTTGTTGTTAATCAATCAATTGGACATCAGTATTCACAGCTTGTGATGAAAGGAAACTTCTTGTTGCTATACATTTTAGAGCATAGAATTTTTCAAAGGCATGGAATTAGCTATCCTATTGGGGAATGATGGATTTGGGTTTAGGGCTTACGGTTGAAGTATGTGAGGACCAAAGTGTACAAAGTGTTGAAGAGGAGAATATAGCCCATCAAAGCTCCAATACCAATCCAGTACCAATAATTTTTTGGGAAAATTCCGCTGTTTACCAAAATCTGCTGCCCGAGTGTTCGAGTACTATTTTCAACTGGCTAATTACCTCCAAAACAAACACCACCCATTTTGTCATTTAGAAAAAAATTGTGTTGAAAAATTGCTGATTCTTTTTGCAAAAGTGGACTTATAAAGGATTTTTTTTTAAATCTCAATTTCCAATTACTACTAATTGGTGCAGATTTATTTTTCTGTAGTGGTTTTTTTTTTTTGCATTAGTCTTTGTGGAACCCACCTTCATCCAACGGGGTGCAAGAAACTCATTGACTGTGATGGAAGTTTGTGCATATGCGAGAGGTGAGCTCCAATATCCCCAAATCCACCAAGGCTTAATTTGTGTGCGGGGCATAATGAAGCCTCCCAACATGAAGATGATGAGAAGTGCAAAGCTTCCACCTGTATTAGCAACCACCATTGTACGACACAGCCCAGCAATGGCACGGAACATTGCTGATGACATTTGATGAGTCATAAACAACACAAGATATGCCCCAAAAAACCTGCACACACACACACACACACATATATATATAAAAACTCAATAATCTATTGTGAGTTGAAATCCTTGTAGACTCTAATAAAGTTATACATAAAGTCAGCGTATTTAAGGGCGAGAACGGCCAGTTTCGGCATAATATGGTATCAAATGTGTAACTGGGAATGAAATTTTACAAAACAAAATAACTGGGACCCAAACTAGTTTTTCCACAAATTTCGGTGGTAAACTGACTTTTGTCCCGTCTTTCCTTTTTCCTGAGCGCCTCCACTCCTGCTACATTTATTTTCACTGTACAACGACTGTAATTACTCTCGAACCTTGTGCACAAAATGCTGAGTTTCAGCATTTCATACTGAGATTTAATCAAATTTCATTTCTTTGCGGATACCACTGATAGGGGGTGAAAGAGAGGATGACTTTACTGATAACTTTAAAATATGTAGTTGAAAAGAGTGATGCGAAAATGTAATATTGATTAGCAATAAAATTTTCCCAAGCATAATAAAATAAACATTATTATTTACCTGCTGGCTTCAGGGGCATAACCAATGATGTAGTAACTGATGATGCAGTAAATTCCAGACTCAGCTATGGATGCCGGAATGCTTAACACCATCCCTGGAAGAGCATAAGCCCATGCCGGGTAAAACAAGAGATCTCGTTGTTTGTAGAATACAGGCAGCCGGAAAATTGTCATCGAAAGCTCTGCATATCCATTGAACATCACCAGTACAACCCCAAAGAAAATAGCACCCAAATACTCTTGCCCATCTGCTTGTGTGTTCTGGTGCATCCTCGTTCGCAGATAAACCGTGGATGCTATAAACGCCATGATGCCAATCTGCATCATCAAAAAATTTCCACAAGCTAAAAATCTGTTTTATTGCATCAAAACATCAAGCTACACAAGGTTCAAAGATTCATAGGTTTCTTAGGGAAAGTTACTAAAATGCAAAATCCGAGATAAAATTCGTAGCTGAAAACTAGGTGTATCCATCCCCTAGTTTATCACAAAATACTCTTATTATGTACTTTTATGTGCAAGAACCATTCGCAAGATCGACATAGGTTTTTCTCTAAATGGACATATAATTAAATTACTCTTTGGTTTGAACTACATTATGTAGTGTAGTCGGACTCTTTTGGTTTAGAATCAAACAACACCTGCACGGTTTTGAAGATGTACACAAAGGAGTTTCGTTTCATCAGAAGCACTTCCTTTGCAAAATTGGACTTGAAAAGCTCCATGTTGCCCACGGAATATCTCTCAAATGACAGAGCTGCCTTGTGGTTGCGGTTTTTATCATAGGGGACTGCTAACTCATGAGCCATCTCTTGGCCAACATGGAATGCCTGGAACCTCTCAGCAAACTGCTTCACAGAAATGTATCGATAGGGTTGTTGCTCGTCGAACCAATATTGTTGTTGATCCTTTTGCGATGTCACCTGTACAAGTAACCCACTCAAGCATATAAATGCCACTTCCCTTGGGTTTAAGAAGATTTAAGGTTTTCAGCAACTCCCTAAAGAAACCTATCAAAGTGCCTACTTGTTAGATTCATCATGCATGTTAGTCCTTCCAATTCTATGGATTAATCAGAACCCCAAAATGTTTCATACTATGTACATTTGAAATCATGATTATAACTGCTCCATCAATTGCATTGTATCTACAAGAAATCCGAGCAGTTTGTAAGCATTAGCAAAAGACACTAATATCCATCGTCCAGATTGTGATTGGATTTTTTGTGTGAAAAGTTGTTGGATCTTAATAACAAGTTTTATCTAGAAGAAAATAGTGTAAGACAGTTGAGCTCAGATTATTTCATGTAGGAATCCTATATGGCCAGCTCTCTCACACCTCTTGCAAGAAATCAGCTATGCCCTTTCGGTCTGGGCACTTGAAACCACATTGTTCAAAAAACTCGAGAATGTGTTCTCTTGGACCGTGGTACACTATTTGGCCCTCCGACAACAAAACCACATCATCGAAAAGCTCAAAGGTCTCGGGTGCTGGTTGCAAAAGCGACATGAAAATGGTGGCTTCCATCACATGGCAAAACTGTCGCAAGCACTCGACAATCTGGAAAGTGGTGGAGCTGTCAAGACCTGTTGAGATTTCGTCCATGAACAATGCCATTGTTGGTCCCACTATCATCTCACCTGCAACAACAATATTTTCAAATTTTTACCCACCCAAGTTCCAACCAACTAACATTGGCAACTTAATCTCAAAAATTCACTACAAAATATAATATTTAAATGAAACATACAAAACTCATAATACAAACATATAATCCAATCTAAATCCAACTCAAAACTTCTGACCCAATTCAGAAAAACAATCGCCTCCCTTGAATATTTTACTGAAGCTGGTTTATGGTGTCTACATCATTAACTCAAATAAATAAGGTCTTCTTTTATCATTTTCATCCATTGTTACAGTTCCCTAGTCTGTTTATTAGACCAATGAATTCACTACTTCTTTAGGGAAGTCCTGTTCAGTGCGACCAATGAATTCAATGAGATCACTTAATGTAAAAAGACACCTTGTGTTGCAGTGATATCAGGCTGCTGCATTAAAGATGGTGACTGGTTTCTTTGGAAAAAAAGTAGAGAGATGGGTTCAAAGTAGGTAGGAGCTTTTGTACCAGTGGTGACACGTTTTTTCTGGCCTCCTGAAATTCCTCTGTGCATATTATCTCCCACCAATGTATTTGCGCAGATATCAAGTCCAAGAATCTTCACAACAACATGTAAAGAAATTTATGGATTTTTTTTTGCTTGTAAGGAGCTAGCTTGCTTGTCAAACTGAAAATGTGTGAAATTTGTAGGCACACACAAGGGCATACTAGTTGTGAGAATGAATAACATTACCAAGCTTTAAAATGATGGCACCACCCATACATGCACTAAGGCCTTTAAACAAAACTTTTTTATTCTACAGATTGGAGATAAATAAACACATCAAATTACAGGAAATTAAAGATTCACTGTGAAATTAATCCAAAATGGAATGAAGTGGCGCACAGGCTACAACCACACATGGGGATGTTCAGATTATAGTGTTTTCTAAATGCAGGGTTTTGTATACCATTTGCTGGTCAATTCCACACTTGATTAACATAACCAACCCAAAACCCATGTTCACCCACCTTCATCACATAGTCAGTGACAAGGCTCTGTTCTTGGCCTTCTACAGCAACTGCCTGCATCCACAAGACCACAAAATTAATATATATTGGAGTTATCGGGAAAGTCACCCTGTCTTCACCCTGTCTTTGGGCCTGCTTTCACCCTCTATCCCCTCTTTCAATGGTATTTGCAAAGTAAGGAAATTTTATTGAATCTCAGTATGAATTGCTGAAACTCAGCATTTTATGCACAAAGTTCCAGAGTAATTATAGTAATAGTATAGGTAGGAGCAGTGAAAATATATGGAGCAGCAGTGGAGCAGCAGTGGAGGCGCTCAAGATAAAAGGAATGAGGGGGAGGAAACTCAGTTTACCACCAAAATTGGTGGAAAAACTAGTTTGAGTCCCAGTTATTTCATTTTGTAAAATTTTCATTTCCCCTTCCATGTTTGATGTCCTATTATGCTGAAACTGGCTGTTCTTGCCCCCTAATTGTGGGACTTTACCCAGAACTATAATATGTACTTTGTGAGTATGCATTCAGCTTGATTATCATTCATGTAATAAAAAAGTGCAATCATGTGCAAAAGTGAGTTTCCCTAGTAGATCATCAAATGTAACCCACCTTCATAAAAACATCCACATCTTTCTCTGGCAAAATTCCAGCTTCCTTTTCTCGCCTGGCTAGTTCTGTGAGCATCTCTGTTCCATGGACAAGCACATTTTCTCATAGGTTAATTAATACCTCCTTAAACAAATACCATCGGTGATTACATACTGGTCCTCAAAATTGTTCCTTAACAACTCATTGTTAGGGTCTTATTCTCCCTTTGAATCAACTAATTATCATGCTGAATCTGCTGTTGACCTCAGGTGCCCATTCCATAGATGTAATTTACAGGCCTCACCAATTCTTATGCTGAATTTGGTCATTCAACACAGGTGCCCATTCCATAGACCTAATTGGCAGGCCTTGCCAATTCTGTAATGTATGTTTTATATCGTAAAAGACCTAACAGCTGTTGTTATGGCCAGAGAATGGACACAGTTTGGTTAATTCAAGCTCTTGGCTCACCCATGGCCTTGTGCCTTGTTGTGCTAGGTGAGGCGGCGAGCAAGCTAAAAGCCAGAATCAGCCAAACCATACCCACTCTCTAGTAGTCTATTCTCATAAACCCAGGATTGTGCCAACTTGCTTTGCCCAATTCTCAAACAGCAGAATGGAAGGTCGGCCCACTGACCATAACGGGTGCCAATTCCTTGGCAACGGGCTGAAAAATCGAGTGTCTCGCGCACCGTCATTTCACCAACATGAAGATCATTCTGGCTAATGTACACCGATGTCTTTTGCGGTATGAACTCGTCCAGATTGTAGCCATTGTATGATATGGACCCTTTCACCTGTCAACCCAAAACCAGTCCTTAATTTTGTTTAATTAGTTTAAAATGTAATTTAATAAATAAATTTGATAATTAATTTAGGCCCCCGAATAACTACTCATGATATTATATTATATTTTAAACAAACCATTAGAAATATACATAGTTAAAGAATGTTTTCTTCATGATAATTTTGTGGTCAATATATGTTAGTTTGAAAATTTTATAAATTTTACCATATTGATTGACAAATAAGGGTAAAAATTAGACATTCATCTAGTTTATAATTAGGTCACAAAATAATAATTCTTCATTAGTGCACCACCACCACATACTCTTCTATGCCATAAATACAAAGAGTGTTCCTCAAGGATTTTAAATGCCATGAAATGTGTGTTCTTACTTTCAAGTCATGGCTCAGCTTTCCAGCCAGTGCTAAGAGCAAAGTTGTTTTGCCAGAGCTTGGTGGTCCCAGGAGTAGTGTCATCCTGAGAAAGAAAAAAATAAACAGGAGGTGGGCAGTTAGTTTTGATGAAGGAGAAAAAGGGCAGAACTGGCAATTGCCATAAATTAATAATAATGCTAAAAGCTGGCCCCACAGACACACCTCTGAATTATTATTATTATTATTATTATGATTATTATTAATTTTTTAAATTAAAAATAAAAACAATGAATGAATGAACAAGGACTACAGGTGATTAATTACAGTACTAATATTTTTTTTGGGGTAGATTTTTTCTGTCACACATTGATGGATGGTAACAACTTTTTCAAAAATAAATCAGTGCTAAAAACAGCAAAACAGTTGAAATATGGCGACTAAATTAAATGCCCCAGGAGCAGAAAATGTGTCTAAATATGGCAAAAAAATTTCAAAAACATTGTGAAAAAGTGGCAATTTTCTTTTTCCAAATATAAAAGGAATAAAAGACCGAATATTCCCTCTCTGTTGTTTTTTTTTCCTGGTCACTAGGATGCGAAAATTAGCCACAAAAAATAAAACGGTAGTCGAGGGGGTCCACTTACGTTTCTATAAAAACAATATTACTTCAAAAAAAGACATTTTTGTCCAATATTGAAGGTTAAATTTGGTGGAAAATATTATTTTTCAAAAATAGAAAATAAATAGTAATCCAACAGAAAATAATAATAAGAGTAGGAATAAGAATATTTAGTCACAAATAAGTTAATATTATCAATTGCCAGAATTATCACATCATGTTAAAGATAATGACAAATATTGACATTCTTTTGGTCCCATTCATAATCAGGTAGCCAAGTACCCATTTATACCCTCCTGTGGTAGGTAGGTAGCAAAGTAATACCTTGTACCCTCATCTGGTAGGTTGCAAGGTAGCAAAAGTAATACCTACCAAGTCCTCCAGAAACACAAAAGGCATACATACCCAAGGAAAGAGTGACCAGTTCCCTTCCCCTCCCTGAAAGCCTTACTGCATGAGGAAGCACAAGCACAAGAAGAAAAAGAAGGTGAGGAGGAAGGAAGAGGAGAAGAAATAATGCACCTTGCAGGTTTGATGATCCCACTGACATTGTGAAGAATGCTGAGCTTTGTCTTCTTCATCGGAGACAGACCAATTGAGTCAAGAAAACTCTGCAATAATACACAAAAGACAATTATCTTAACCAACTAACTTCTCAACAACACAAGAAGATGAAGTAAGAAAGAAAGAAAGAAAGAAAGAAGAATAAGAACAAGAGCTCTCAGGGATGGTGGTGGTGATGGTGGTTCTTCTTCTTCTTCTTCTTCTTCTTCTGCTTCAAATTTTATACAACAACAAGACCTCGGTGGTGGTACAGAAATGTCTGAGGTACAGAAAGTCTCCTGCAATGAATCGAGATTCCAGACATCTAAGAGAGTTTTGAGAGTGCAATATTATATTCTGATGAAATTTTTTTTCGTACCCCCAAAACGTTGAGGACAGCATTGGAGAGAGTGGGTAAAGCTCGACCACCCACAAGACAGTCTGCATCTATGGACAGATTCTGGCACCGAACTTCAATGGTTGGCAGCTGAATACCAACTCTGCAGCAACAGCAGCAGCAGCCATGAGCTCCGGCATTAACAAACAAAAGTCTTGTAGAGCTTCATTCATGAATCTTGTTTGTTTGTTTGTTTGTAATTCCAAGCTCTAGAGTACTAGATAGCAAGCAAGCAATCCAGACCAAGAAGAAGAAGAAGAAGGCGATGATGCTGATCATCATCATCATCCTTACACTTTACCTGTCAATTCTGTTGCGGAGTTTCATCAAGAATCTGGCGTTGTCTTCCTCCGTGACTTGAAGCAATCTGTCGATGATCTGCTGTCTCTCGTGCAAGCCGAAACTGCGCACGTCCACTTCCTCATGTACGATTTTGCTCCCCATTGCCTTCTGCATGATGGTGGTGCGCAGCCGGTCGTATGTGGGGAGCTTCTCCAGCGCCGCCCACCTCAGCGCTTCTTCGTCGTCCATGGCGTCGTCCCTCGTCGACTGCGTGGAATTCCTCGTAAACACATTCATGTCCGCCGGCCCGCCCCAGTTCCGTGACCCGCTCGCAAAAGAGGTCTTCTTGGCGCTCGGACTACTACTCACGGACCTCCTGATCCCGCCCCATGGATCGAGGATCCCATCTAAGGGAGCTGCCGATGTCATTGCAGCAGCAGCTAACGTCCTCTCGTTCTAGATCTTGTGCAAGCTTTCTGTACTCCTCCTCCTCCTCCTCCTCCTCCTCCCTCAGATGTTCAGCACAAAACCTTGAATGCAAGGTTCTGCAACTCCAGATCAAAACAGAGATTCACAAAATCTGACAATTCCCCAAGTTCAAAATCATCACAGCTTCAGTCTATGATCATTCGCCAACCTCAAAATCATCACAGCTTCTAGATGATGATTCTCCAAGCTCAAAATGACAGCAGCTGCTGCCTAGGACTTTGATCTCCGAGCTCAAGATTTTCACAGCAGCCGAGCTGCTAATTCCTCTTGAGCTCTAAACTTGGAACTAGAACTGCTCCTGCAGCAGCTCAAGACTGAAAAACAAATTGCCCCAAAAAATACAATTCTTACAAACTGCAAGCAGAAACACTAGTACTAGCTATCAAACTGCAAAGAGGAGGACTACTACTACTAAGCTAACAAACAGCAAGCACAACCACTAGTAGAGTAGCTAACAAATTGTAAACAGATCCAACTAGACTACCTAACAAACTGCAAACAGAACCACTATTAGATAACTAACTGCAAGCAGAACCACTCTAGTAGCTAACAAACTGCAAAAGCATACCTAACACATCATCAACAACAACAACAGTAACAGTGACGAGCAATGAGCTAGTTAAGAATCTCCCTCGAATGACAAGCATGACAGTACTGATGAATGACAACAACTCACTTTAGAGAGAGAGTGAGAATTCAGTTAAGTCCCCAGCCCAGAACTAATTAGTAAGCATTCAAAATAAAGGATTTCAGACGTGGGTGTTTTGTGGGTGTTTTATTGTGTGTTTTTTTCAATTTTGTTTGTTTGTTTGGTTGTTTGTTTGTGTTGTTGTGTTGTGCAGGGGATCATCAGAAGTTCAGAACTGTCAGTCCTAAACACACAGAGGAGAGAGAGAGAGAGAGGGAGAGAGAGGCATTGGGCAAGCAAGCAAGAGAGTAGTACTTAGTACTAAGTCTAGGTCTATTTTGTCAGTTGCAGTAGTTGCTCTTATGCTCTGTACTTAAACAAGCTGCCCAATCATGTGTTGCCCAGTTTGTGGAGTTTTGGGGGCTTTTTGGGGGATCTGGTGCCTGCTATCAAGCCCATTCTTTCCTTCTGTTTTTGTTGTGGACCCATTCCATTTGATGTCGTTGTTTGTCATAGCTGATCTTCTTCTGACTCTTTCATTTGTTGTTGGCCTTGCCTACCAAGGCAAAGATATTGTGTTAGAGATTCATTATAGAGTATAGTAGCTTCAGGGATTTCGGCCCCTAGGTAATAATAGGTCTGTTTTTATATGAGGATTTTTGAAAGATGGTATTTTGGCTTGTGTTGAAACTTGAGATTAGTTATAGAGTTATAATATCTTGAAGGATTTTGGTTCCTTTTAGAGGATTTTTTGAAGATTATGTTTTTGCATGGTGAAATATTTGGGTTTCAATAATTCTTCTTTTGCCTTAAGATACTTTTTAATGTAAATGACAAGGCCACAGTGTGACACACCCCATGTTGATTGTAATTTGGCAACCTCCATAGGGACCCAAAAAAAAAAGAAAACTAACTTCTCCCCATCTTTTGTTGTGATTAATACCATTGATTAACTTAGTCCATTGGGTTTCAAGTGGCAAATGTTTTCAGCTTGTAAAACTTGAGGAATTGGTTTGCTTTTTTTTTTTTGTGTTTTTTTGCTTGTAAACTTGGCAAGACTTTTAGTGCAAGAAGAACATAAACAAAGAAGGAAGAAATAGAAAAGGTTGGTAAACATTTGTTGTTGTCATAATAGGTAATCTTCATTGGATTTGTGCCAATCTTTTTTGTTTGTACAACTTGAGAAGATTTTATTTTTTGTGATAAACTAAGCAAAACTTTAGTGCAAGAGATGATAACATGTAAGGAAGTATCAGCAAGGGGGGAAAACATTTGTTATTGTTGTAATCAGGAAGGAGCAAAAATATGGAAGGACACATAACCAGTCATTTCAGAGAGTCTTTGCAACAATGCCATTGCCTGGTCGCACACAGGTTAGGATCCATAACCTGTGCGAAGCACATAACCTGCATCCCGGATTGCTGGGAGATGGCATGACTCACTTTTTCTAATAACTCTTGTCAATTACATCCGGTTGTGGGGGACTAAATGAATATGCTTGACACTCCAAAATGACTAGTTATAATGGGCAGCTCTTGCCAGTGACCTAATCCATCAAGTTTGTAAACCCTAAATCAACACCTAAAATTTTGAGGAATGTAGGAGACTAGGATGATGGTTGGGTACTTTCCAGGTGTTTGAATTTGGAAGCACACTGAAGTGATATTTTGTCTTGTAGATGGAAGGATAAAAAGTTTATAGGTCAGCGAGCAACCTAAAGATTTGAGGGGCCTGGCTTAGTTGGACTGTGATGGTTGAGTGCTTTACAAGTGTTTCATTTTGAAAGCACACTGAAGTGAATTTTTTTGTTTTGAGTGGCCATGCACAAAATCTTCTTTTTTTTCTCTTTTGTTTTAGGGGAACATATTTTGGAACAGTTGGGGTAGGTATTTTCATGAAAGCATTTTGTGAAGGTTACTTTCACTCCAAACAAGATAAGGGAGGCTCTCTTTGATCTCCAAAGATAAGTTATTGTTCAAGATGCTATCCTTACCTTATTGAAAGGTTTATTATTCAACAACATGTCAATTATGGTTAATGATTTGAACAATTGTGGCAGTATTCCGTCCAAGAGCTTCTAGAAATTTGTTGGGGATATAGAATGACAGATTATCCACACTAAGTTACTTTTCTTCTTCTTCTTTTTTGTTTGGAAAAGATTTATGAACTGAACAATATTATGAAGGATCTCCTATCTTACACCCATATGTCTCGGTGCCACTGGCACACTCTAGACAACATATAAAGTACACTATATGATAACCACAAAGAGTTTGGAAATGGAAATTGGAGTAATTTGTGCCAGGTCTTTTTTAGCACAAGCTAATTTTACATGATGGTCAAGAACAGGGTTTTCTTTTCAATTTTGTGGTGTAGCCAAACTGACAATCATGCACAAAAAGATTTAGCCAAATTCGGCTATAGACCAGATATGAAAGTAAAATCCTTCCGTATTTTGGCTACCTGCTAGAACCTGTTGTTGAAATCTGGTGTATTAAGGTCTCTTTTTTTCACAATAATCATTTGTATGTGTCAAAATCATATGTTTTGTCAAAATCATATTTTTCGCATCACAAAAAATGCGAGAATTTGATCTAAAAGAAAAACATTGGACAAGAATGGGGAAAAAAGGCCTCATCCATGTGGCTCTATATGCTGGAAACTCCATCAGTGTTCAGTAAGTGAGCTTATAAGCTCCATATCACACTGAAGAATATGCTCAGTTCTTTTGCCAGGTTCACACCAAGTGCCCAATGTTCAAGATCCCTGAGATAGTCAGGATGTAAATTGTCAGATTGCTAGTAGTTGGTGTGGGTTGGACATCTTCATATCACAAGCTCAGCACACAACCACCATATTTTATAATATCTCACTGGCCACCCAAGCTGCATGTAAACACATATCTATCTATATATATATAAAGCCAGGAGACACATCACCATCAAGATGGCTGGACACATTAATGAAACCCAATGTGAGAGAATTCATCAAATTTAGGAATTGCTTCTCATGCACGCATTTTGTTCTTCTCATGGGCAAATGTTGCAAATTGACTGGCACATGAAACACTGGGTCTAGGCTAGTGCTGCATAGTTTCTTTCCCACAAGAGCCATGGTTTGTCTTGAATCAGCATCATCATAAAGTTATTATGTGTGTAGTGCTGCAACACCCTACGGCTGGCAATTCCTGAAATAGACGGCCTTGGAGGCAAGAGCTGAGGGTGGGTTATTTCAGGAATGCCCGGCCTGAGGCTGTTGTTAGCTGACTCAAAACTCAACTCACTTTTTGCTTTTTTATTCTTTTGTCATGATACCCGGTGGGTACCTTCTGGGTATCATGGTACCAAAAAAAACAAGGGCATTAACTTCAAAATGCCCACTCGCTGCTAACACCCAATTACGGCATATAATACGCCCTTCATTTATGCCGCTACAAAGTGTGGAGGGTTTTACCCTAAGGAACACCTTTAGATTAGACTCGGGGAGCCCTTGACCATTGAATTACAAAATGCCTGATTGAAATGGTCATAGTGGGTACTAGTTCAAGTTACAAGCCCATGCAAAGAAATGTCAGTGTAAGAAAGCTGCCTGCCTAGCTCTTCCATGGGGTTCCCATGTAAGGATGTTTAATAATGCAAGTGTACGGGAGGAAAGAAATTTCATTACTTCCATGCTTGACAAAAAAAAGACTGGTCAAGAGATCACACGTGATGTGCCACCTACCTTCTTGATTCGGAAGCCCAGAAGAGAGAGTAAGAGTAACTCTGGGCTTGAATTTTGGTGTGAGAATTTTTTTTATGCAGTAGAAGAGAAGGAACAACAGGACACACATGGAGAGTTATTGACCCAGATGATGAAAAAAAAACACAAGCTCGAAATTCCTCCTGGAATCATCATTAGGTTGTTGATGTGAACATTCTTTGTGTGCAGCAAGCCTGGTTAGTCACATCACGGGAGCCCTCAATTGCAACAATGCACCAACACTCATAAGATCTGCTCCAAAATGTCAAAGGTAAACTTCTTTATCTAGTGAGGAAAACTTCTTTTGAAGAATGTAATATGATGATAAATTTGGAACATAAACCCCATTACCAATTTTGGGCCATTTGGAGGCCATTCTTGTGTTTTGGGAGAAGAACATGTAGCCAAAAAATTTGCAAGGGTGATGTACATGCTATGCACTATGCTCTAACACACACCTCTCCAAGCACACACTAGAAACCTGCACAAAGAAGGCTGGTACCAACTAGAAGACCCTTAAGGCAAGCAGTCTGCCATGCCCAATACATTGTGACCAACCTTGTTTCTACAACATTCAAATTGCCACATAGTGTGCTTACTACCCAATTCGCAGAATTTGCTGCAAGTTAACCAATCATGTGAAATTCACGAAATCCATTTAACACCCATTGTGCACTGCAGCAACCATGAATCCTACTCACATGGCAAAGAGTTTTTTTTTCAAGAAAATGAGAAATGAGCAACATTGAGGACTACACACAAAAGGGTGCGGGTAAAAAGATCATAGAGTTGTGCAACAGAAGTTCATGGCTTGAGTATGTTTCACCAACATACACACATGAACATATTCCAAAGGAAAATTTGTTGAAAACCAAACCTCATTCCAATCTAAACAACAAAAAGCTTGGTGAGCTTGTGAGAGCTTTCAAGAGGCCAACTGCTTTAAGATATTACTACCTCACGTCATTATTATCTCCATGTGTTCTTGTCTGTTCTAACAACCTGCACACATATGACCAATTGCCATCCTCAAAACAATAATGTAAACCTTCATTCTCTACATATTACCATTTAGAGCTTCTCTTTTCATACTGTTCCAGAACTTTTTCCATTATCATGCAGCATCAGGCTTCTAAAATCTTTACTGGTCACAAATTTCCCTACCCTTTTGGCCATCAGCACCCCAAAACTTTTCTCTCCATCAATGTCACATTCAAATAAGATTCATCTTCAAGTGCTTGAATTCAGCTCTCAGTAAGTAGCCTCCCACCTCTAATTGTAGCCTTACTAGCCTAAACCAGTTACTACCCATTGATTCAAGTACTCTAACTCCATTTTGATGTCATTCATGTGGCCACTCCCTCATTAAAATTTTGTGTCCCTGCAAAAATCAACTGATGAAATTGCAGCTTTGAACACGTACATCTCACAGCCTGGGGCCTTTCCCATTCCCCTCCATCACCATCAAGTGAACACACATACTCAACCTCATTCATTAATGCTCTGATTGCCTTGCTCATCCTTGGAACCCAAGAAATTGTAATGGCCTTCCTAGTTAAGATCCAGACCCTTGTTTTTCACTGGCTTGTGCATTTTCACCCAACATCTGAAGCTCAAATTACTTACAAACAATAACTTATCCTTTAATGAATTTTTTCACTGGCTTCTGCATTTTCACCCATTATCCTAGAGGCTCAAATTACTTACAAACAATTGTTTATCCTTTTATGAATTTTCATAGCATATGCCTGTCTTTATTTCTGATGTGCTTCTCCCACATTGTTCTCCAAAATTGATTCATGGTGCTTAACCACTAATTGTGCTTTCTGTATGGATGGTTATTTGTGCACTAGACCACAATTCCTTTAATGTATCACAAATGAATCCAGCCAATTGTCCACCTTAAGTTTGCCCAATTACACCATGCCATCAACACCATATAGAGGGAGAACTTTATACTTTCTCTAGCGTCCCACATATGTGCCTGGAAAGAGAACACTAGACACTTACAAGTCCCATTCATCTGCATGCTCTACCATGGTAGACATGATTGTCAAACTATGGCTAATTAGTTGACAATGTTTTGATCAACCTCTCTACCATGCCATTCCATTGCGGATGGGTTGGTGTTGTATGTTGACGAATGATACCAGTGTTGTGACACGTCTCTGCAAACTCCTCACTCTGGTTTGTTCCATTGTCAATTTACACACATCTAGGCACACCAAACTGGCAAATGATCTCATCTTTGAAGAAATTGCAACTATAAAAGCTCCCCATGGTTAGATTATACTATTCTAGCTTCTGCTCATTCCAAGCAATGGTCCACTGCAACTAGAATGTACTTGTTTTCCATTTTTATTTTCTAGCAAAGCTTGTGCATGAGTCAAGAGCCCCCCTATTGAAAAGCTCAATTATGGAAATGCTTTTGAGCTCGTTCATTCTTGATTTCATCAACCTTCTTCTTGATGATAGTAACTATCAAACATGGTTTACTTGCTGCATGGAGATGTTTCTCCATCAAAAAGAACAATATTATGGTCGTGTAAACAATTCTATCATTAGACCTACTAACCCCATAAATTAGGCCACTTGGGATATTAAAGAGCCAAAAGTAAGAGTTAATTTTTTTTGTGTATGAAAAATTAATCAAATGGTTCATGTCAAATCCTTAGAAACATCAAAAGAAATATGGGATCAAATTAAAACTTGATTTCAAACAACTAATCAATGAAAATTAACACGAGAAATTTTATATATTAATAATCAATGAGCAAGAAACTGTTCAGTGTATTTTGATCAATTTAACTATGTGTTAGGTGAATTGATTATAGTCAAAAATTAAGTGTCCATTGTTGATGTTGTTGCTACAACAATATTGGGTTCAATGACCAAACCATATGGGAGTCTTGTTATGTCCCAAAATGGGACAACTCAAAACCCTTCATGAGACGTTAAGTCTCTTCTTGGAAGAATAATCCAAAAGGAATGCAAAATTAGTGATAGTGAGAATTTTGCATTATATAGTGGGTGAAATTTCATAGGAATAAGAGGTCAAATTCTTTTCACTCTAAAAATGCAAATTGGAAGGGTTTCTTTTGTCCATTGTTTGAGGTGTAACATATTTTTGATGCTGCCTTCAAAAATACAATGATTTTTATATCCTAACCTAATATTAATATATTTTATTGAGTATTTTTTGTTAAGGGCTCTTTGAATGGCCAACACAAATTCATGATCCAATGTTGAGGATTTTTTTGTTTATTTTTAAAACCTATTTGCTCCTAGTTTTTTTGGAAGTAGATAATAAAAGGTGATCAATATAATGAAATGCACATAAGGTTTTCTAGTGTACTTCCACCCATTTCAATATCATTTTATTATTTTTGTATGGATGACATAAGATTAAAAAATATCCCTAAGTTTTTGGTCTATTTTATCTTGTTTCTGCCATGAAATGGTTTTTATGCATAGTCCAATAAATTAATTGGTTAGAACTTCATTGTGATTAGTATGTATTTATTCAAATTTTAATTCAAGAATAATGCAGTTTAACATTATTAAAATGGGCCAATATATAAAATGATTAAAGAAAAAAGAAAAAAAGGTGTAACATGAATTCTAAAAATAAGTTAAACAATTGCAAGTGGTATAAAAATTTTGTCAATTATCATATGCATGACATAGAAAATGTTGGTTTTCACATGCTCGGAAGTACCATAACTTAGTGATGGTAACGATGTGTTTGGAAAGAAAACTATTAATTCTTTAGGAAAACATAAAGGTAGTGGTGTAAATAGTAAGGAAACCCATGAAAATTGATTAAAAAAAACAAGAGAAGAATTGAACTATTATTTGGTCAAATCAAGAGGTAAAGAAATGACAATTAAGAAAGTCACCAAAGCCTAGGGAAGTCACTATTTGTATATTCTATGAAACACATAAAATAAAGGGATACTTTTAGGCATGTTATGAAACAATGAAATATTTTTTAAATATTTCATTAAAATTGAAAGTCATATAGGTATATTCTTGTAATCAATTTTAAACACTCTATTTACATTTAAGAAAAGTGTAGAAATTGAATTAGTTGCACCTTTTTTTTAACATTATTTCAAAAAAAAATGGAAACATTTTTTCCTAGCACCAAAGACATCAAGATAAATATATTCATTTCAATGCAACAAACAATGAAGATTCTAGAAGATAGATTACAGAAATTTGATTCATTTTTTTTTACAATTAATGTGAGTCGCATTATTCAAGATATTTTATAAAGACTCGTTATATGATATAATAAAGAAAAAAACCTAGAAGCAAAATGTTTGCTAGGAAAAAATAAATATTATGTTGTAAATACTATGATATAACATAAAAATCAATTTTGCATTCTAAACATTCAAATTCATGTGTCATATTCATTTGATAGATGTGTCATGGTGAGAAAATGCATTAATATTTACAATTTTCTTTTTCTTTTGATTCCATACTTTTTCTTTCTTTTTTTTTAATTGGGTGCAGATGACATCAAACAAGCCAATGGCATTATTTTAGAAAAGGACTATATGTCCTTTTGTCCAAAAATAACTTTTTCATACAAATGAATTTTTAAACAATTCTCTTTACAAATTTTTATAATAAATTTTTATAATTTCTCGAGTACACGACATTTTTTTTTATAGGCGGTGTTGCAATTTTTGCTTGTTGATCATTGCGTGCTTGCAAGATGACTAGTCCACAGGGAATGGATGAACTATTCTGGGAACGAGACCATGAGGATGTCAACGATTGGGCAGAGAGGCTCACCATGGCGGCTGAAGTGCGCGATCTGAATGCGGACAAACTCTTCAAGATTGCGAAGCTAAACCTGCGGGGTAGAGCGAAAGAATGGTTTAAGAGACTACAGCCGACACCAGCCAATTGGCTGGAATTGAGGATGCTGATAGTGCAAAAGTACGGAAATGTGGACGCTGATGACATACGAATGAGGTTCGATGCCATCAAGCAGGAACCCAAGGAGAGAGTTCAAAAGTATTTTGAGTGGCTAAATAAATTGTTCTAGAAGGGACGGATACCAGACGCCGAATAGAGGAGGTAATTTTTGGGTAGGTTGAGGCCCGAGATTCGGAAACTATGTGTAATTAGGACGTTCGCTGACATTGAAGAGCTAGTGGGTGCTGCCACAGAGTTCGAGAGGGTACTGGGTGAGCTCGGCGAAACTCCATACGAACCTCTGAAGGAGGAATAGGAGGAAGGAGTTGCCGAGACAATGATGGAGAAGCAGGTTAATGCTTTGAATAACACACTCATTAATTTCTTAAAGGGGAATGTGCCGAGACCTGTCACATCATCCTCTTCAAGTATGTCTGCAGGATGCCAAGTCTATAAAGGAGGAGATCACATAGCCACAGCATGTCCAAGGCTTAATGAACCCCGGCCAAAATGTGCCAAATGTGGGATGCCTCATAGGACAGAGAATTGTGGAATGAAGTGCTCCTTCTATGCAGGTTTAGGACACTCGGAGGACAGGTGCTGGAAGAAACCGAAGGATGGGAAGGTGCATCCTGGATCAACAAACTTTCTGGAAATGTTGCTGAATGATGAGGAAGCAACCCTGCATTAGCTCAACAAGCTATGTGGGGGTGAAAACCTGTTTTCTTACACTCGGGTACCAAGAAGAAGGATGCCTGTCGAAGTGGCACCAGCAGGCACTATGCCACCTCCTGAGGCTGTAGTGGAAGGCGCAGGAGTCAATCGGGAAGAATCTGTCAGATCCAAGATTCTATCCCATTTCATTAAAGGGAAAGTCTCCCTATAACACCAATGGAGACCGTAATGATGATACCGGGGGAATTAAAGCACCTTGAGAATCTCATGAAGGTGGCTAGGAAGAAGAAGGATGTTGAAGCTGCGAGTAATCAGATATCAATGATATCAGCAGCTCTGACGCTCAGTCGATTATGCATCAACAAAACGCACAGGAGCAAGACACTCCACCCGTTGGTGGAAGTAAATAATTATCTGGTTGAGGGACTTGTAGACACTGGAGCATCCATGTCTGTCATGGTAGTTGCGGTGGTTCAAGAATTGGGTCTGATGCATTTAGTCTCTGGATCCGAAACTTACAAGATGGCATCAGGAACCATTACACAGGCTCTCGGACGGATCGATGAAGTGCTGATCAAAGTTGGAGGTGTACAATGCACCATGAATTTCATGGTGGTAGATACAGACAGTTACGATGTCCTGCTTGGGCTTGACCTTCTGATCAAAATTGGGGCGATCGTTGACGTGGAGCAAGGGCTGATCCAAGTAAGGCGCGGTCCAGGGTCTGATGTGGAAGTACTACCACTAACCATGGTGAACATGCTGCAAAACTTGAACTCGGAAACTAAGATCCCAGATGATGCTCATGCTTTGAAGCACGCACCTAGGAATTTGGACGCAGTGGTTATACAGTCGTCTTTGGATAAGTATGGTGCCAATCAACGAATGGATACCCAGGAGTCGGATTCCACCTCTGGCACGGACGAGAACGGTAATGAGGAGATCCAACTGGTGGGCCCAATAGATGGCGAATCTGAGTTTGGAAACACCGAACTTGAGGACTTGGTGCTTCTAGAGGGACCACAACAAATTTTGCAGCTGACACTATAGAAGCAGACTGATGATTTCATGAAGGAGGAGATCACGGATGCCGACGACTATGCCGATTGGATTCGATGGGTTGCTGATGCAGAGTAGGGAAAGCAGGTCCTCTCAAGAGCAACGAGTGGTACAGAGGTGTCTGTGCTACTACAAGTTCAACATGTGGACCTCATTGACTCTCACGACAGCCTCAAGGAGCAATTGGCTGACAATCGTAAGGCGGATTCAAGGTGGGGCGAGATTTGCCAGAAGATGCGAGTTGACCAGCATCTGAACAAGGAGAAGGGACAGCAACTCTGGGGAGTCTTGGAACAATATCAGGATGTGTTTGCTTGGAACAAAGGGGAGCTAGGTTGTTGCACTATTGGGGAGCACTCGATTGACACATAAGGATTTCCTCATTGCAAGGTAACTCCAGGACGATTATCATATTGGGAGGAAGCAGAGGTGAAGAGGCAGATTAATGTGTTAGTGGAGTTGGGCAAGATGAAGCCGAATGACTCTGCATACGCCTGTCGTGTGACTCTGCCAGTGAAAAAGGACGAAAACAGGCGATTCTGTGGAGACTACCGACCACTCAATTTGCAAACCCGACGAGATTCATTTCCCATGCCCCTTGTTGATGACGTAATTTCTCAACTGGGAAGATCAGCCTGGTTCACTGCACTCAATTTGCAATCAGGCTTTTGTCAGATTAGGATGGTTCCAGAAGACATGAGGAAGATGGCGTTGATTACCAAAAGTGGATTGTATGATTGGACGGTCATGCCGTTCGGCCTCAAGAACGCGACAAGTACATTTACACGAACTATGTCGAAAGTCTTCAAGGATTTGGGAGACAGGTTCCTTAAGGTGTTTGTGGATGATCTCAATATCCACAGTGAGAATTGGGAGGACCATCTCCAACACTTGGAAGCGGTGCTCTCCAGACTCAGGGAAGTAAATTTGAAATTGAACCCAAGTAAATGTTGTTTTGCTACTGGGAGCATTGTGTTTCTAGGACATGTAGTCAATAAAGAGGGTACTAGGCCTGATCCTGGTAAGATAGATGCAGTGCTTCATTTTCCAGAACCAAAGACAGTAACCAATGTCAGATCCTTCCTGGGACTGACGGGATACTACCGAAAGTACATCCGCGGATATTCGAGGATGGCCAGTCCTTTGTTTGAACTAACAAGGAAGGACGTGGCGTTTGTTTGGAATCAGGGCTGTCAGAGGGCGTTTGACGCTCTGAAGAGAGCACTGGTGGAAGCCCCGATCTTGGTAAGACCGGACTTTAAGGAGCCATTCTGTCTGGATGTTGATTGGTCAGCAAAAGGCGTTGGCGCCGTTTTGTCACAGAAGGAGGGCAGATTCGAGAGGGTAATAGCTTACGCCAGTAAGGCTTTGACTATGGCGCAAAGGAAATTTCACCCCATGGAAGGAAAGTGCTATGCATTGATATGGGGAATCTTGCACTTCAAACAATATTTACACTGAACACACTTCACTCTGAGGACAGACCACAAGCCACTTGAATGGCTGGCGACAGTATCTAACGCGCATGGAAAGAGGGGCAGATGGATTGATATGTTGCAGGACTTCAACTTCAAAATAATGCACCGTCCAGGTATGAAACACACGAATGATGATGCCTTGAGCCGAAATCCAGTGGGATAGGCTGCGGATGACGATGACTTCCATTAAGAAATCCAGGATGATCCGAACACACAGAATGAATCAGCCAAGGCAACTGAGAGGGTGTTTGCTGCCCAATATGGTCAGGATTCGGATTGGTTGGGACTCAGGAGGCAGTTACGTGGGCTCACCGAGCATCACAGATGCTGTTTTGGAATCAATCATTGGCGTTGGTCGGATCCTCACCAACTGTTTATGCTTGACTCTGTGGCTGCAACGAACGTGGATGAGGAGACTGACCTAGATGTGGAAGTCGTGGGAACGACAGAAAATGACGATCTGGAAGCCGCCGATGGGAAGCAAACTCGAAAAAGGAGCCCGCTCATGTACTATGGTAGACGACAGCAACTAGAATTAGTTTTGGCTGCTCAAAAATTATCTGAGCCCAGTGATCGTGAGATCGATCCAACAGGATCGAGAAAGGAGGAAGACCGTGGTTTGGAAATAAAGGACACTGACATCTGGAGAGATGCGACTTGCATGGCACTGCTGAGAGAAGGAATGCTACCAGACACAATTGACCTTGAGGAGGTCAAGAGGGTTAGAAAGCGAGCAAGTAACTACTACTGGAAGGAGTAGAGGCTCTACTTCAAGGAACTGTATGTGCCCAAGCCTGAGGATAGGATATCACTAGTGATCCATATGCATGAGGATTTGGGGCACTCAGGAAAACAAAAGATGTTGGCAGAAATCTGTCAAAGGTATTTCTGGCACAGTCGAACTGAGGATGTCAAATCGGTAGTCAGAAGGTGCCAGCAGTGTCACCTGGTAAGAAGCGAGGGCAGTATCCGTTCTGGGGATGAGCAGCTCAAAAGTATTCCCATCTGTGACTTGTTCCACAGGGTTGCACTGGACACTGCATGACCACTACCTGAAACGAAGTCAGGAAACAAATACATTTTGGTGGCCATCGACCATTACTCCAAGTGGTGTGAGGCAGAGGCAGTTGCTGATCATGGTGCCAAAACTGCCGCCAAATTCCTGGAAGATGACATTGTCTACAAGTATGGAGTCCCCAAATTTGTACTTACTGACAATGGTGGAGAATAGGCTGCAGAGTTTGAGTTGATGTGCAAGGACTACGGAATCCAGCATCAGCGCACTGCACCTCAGTGGCCTCAATGCAATGGGATGGCGGAACGCATGATCAAGACCATCAAGCATGGTATCATAGTCCTTGCTGCAACGCCAGGAAATGTGGATTGCTGGGATGAGCAACTGGCGAAGATTCTGTTCGGGTACCAATGTGGAATCCAGGCTAGCACAAAATTCTCACCTTTCATGATCCTCACCGGTCGCACACCGCGCCTTAGGGCAGACAACTATCTTCACGATCTGACTATTATGACTGATGATTGTGTTGGTGTGGAAGTTGCTGCAGCACAGTTCTTACAGAAGATGGAGCTTATTGCAAGCATCCATGAAGACGTCTTGTTCAATGTGGAGCAAGCACAAAAAAAACAAAGGAAGGCCTATGCTGCGAGAAAAGGTAAACATTTGTTTGAGGGTCTGGTTGCAGGGGAAACAATGGTAAAGATGAAGAAACCAGGGAAGAAGCGAACATTGGTTGCAAGCTGGGAAGGCCCATACTCGGTTCGTTGGGCATGTGATGGAAAAGGTAACTTTGACTTTGAGGAGGGCTGTCGAATGTGCACCATCCAGGACACTGATGGAAACCAGTGGGAGAGATCTCGAAGGGACCTTCAAATCTACCACATTCAACCAGATTGAGTGAAGCTGAAGGACTCAGCTTTTTAAGAAAGGGAGGGGTTACATATGTGACCGAATAGCAGGTCACTACACAGTGGAGCTCCGTTGATTCTAATCCTAATTTTTGCAACCATCACTGGTTTGGCTGCACATTACTCTCATTTAGTGCAGAGATGCATGGCGGTTGCTTCTGAAAGACTAAGGAGGATCATCGCGCGTAAGGAAGACGGTGCACAATTATGGTTTGAGGAGGCGCTACAATTATGATTTGAGGCGGTGGGACGCGTATGGCGGCGGTGGAGCTGGCAATTCGGAGGCTTGGAGAAGGTTTTTGGGTGAAGGGGGAGGCATCAGGAGTTTTAGTTTTTGGAGAGAGAGCAGAAGTGGAAGAGCAAGGCAGATTGTGCTAGACGCTTAGTAAGATGTGTAGATTGAGGTGTGGAAGGGTTGTTGTTGAAGTTCGGACTGGTTATAGACTTTTTCCACTGCGCCAATAGCCAGCCAAGCAGTTGGAATTGGCATCAGGAAGCTTAGCTTTGAGGAAGTTATAGAGCAAGGCTAGGAACCAGAGACAGATTGAAATCATTTGTATGAACTGCAAGGATCTGAGTGGAATGCTAGGAGGATGGCCCTCAGCTGTCTGTGCATTTGATGTTTTTGTATATGTTCACACTTTCCATGTTTGCAGTGAACGAGCTTCAGGCCAAAAAAAGCACTGTCTGGGTCTTGTTATTGCATTCTGTTGATAAAACAAGTATGTGGTTTTGCTGATCATGTGTGTGCCAAGAATCACTGGTCGAAAGGACCAAGTCCTGTGAGCTGTCCGATTGATGTCAGATCGGCAGAGATCGAAGTGCAATTCAAGTCTGTGTACTTTGTGAATAAGATTCAAGGTTTTGAGTTCCATGATCAGAGTGGTGAGTGTTCCAAGAATGCAATTTGTGTGTGCCTGAAGATCTAGGCGCGTACACCGATTGAGTCTTGAACAGAGCCTGCGAAAAGACGAAAGATCAGGCGTCGCAATTTAGTTTTGGGACATCAGGAATTAGCAATCCGTGAGGAATCTGTGTGTTGCCAGGGTGTTCGATGAGATTGTGCACCCTCCTTTTTTGGTTACAATTTAATTGATTGAAATCTAGTCAAAAAATACCAAAATGTTATGCTTGCCAACTTGACTTGTTATCATTTTGGACAAGTCATTTTGAACATGGGCCATTTTGATTGGTGGTCTTTTTTATTGATGTAATTATGGATATTTGATTGGTCATCATGTGTACCAGTCAATTTGTTTGATAGTAATGTGGTAATCAAATTATAAGGAGGTGTTACATGGCATAAATCCTTTAGGTTATCAATGTTATGTGTAACAATCCAATGGTGTACTCCTCACCACATGCCATCGTCTTCTTGTGTCTCTAGCTTGCCATGTGTCCTCATCTTGTCACATCTTTAAAATGCCACGTGTTTTCATTTTGTTGGATCTACTAATGTCACATGTCATTATTTTTTTGAATCCTTGTATTGTCATGTGTCATTGTTTAAATTGCATGTCTCAAAAAGTGACTTATTTGACAAAGATTCGGGTCTAAAATTAATCTAGATATATAACAATATATATTGACTTGGGTTTTTCTTTAGTTTTGAACCATAGAACAAATGTTATATCTACATGTGTCATCCTACACAATTGGCGAGATCACATTTGTTGGCTAAACATGGATCGACAATATTGCATTCAAGTAAAAATGTCATAACATGTATGCAAAATTAGCATTCAACTAAAAATTTCAAAATTTGAATCCATTTTCAATTGTCTTAGCTATTGTTAACTTTCCTTCCTTTAATTGAAACTATTTGCTATAAATTGCAATAAATGGACTATTCAATATAACATCTTTTTCCCACCACATAACAACATTTTTTACCATCTTTTTCATCTTTGAACCAATTGCATTTGGAAATGGTGTTTTGATTAAACCTTTCTTCACACATGTCACAACTACAGTATAAAGCCCCAATGCAATTGTGGCTTGATGGAATGTCATCCCTACCACACCATGAATTTCCCTTGACGTGCATCCGTTAACATGGTCAAGGAGGTCAACCTTCATCCTTGGTTTTTATATCTACAACATGCCACATTAAGCCCAAATGTCATGGTTTCCATTTGTCCAACATGTTAATACAAATGACATTGTAATAAAAAATGAATGAATAACCATATAAACTAGTAATGTATTGGTACATGTTGAGGTTTTGATGATCTCAATTTTCGACTAGGAGATAAATGGGGGGCATCATCCCCACTTTTGTTACCCTACACCACTCCAATCCAAATACTTGAATGCCATTGGAAGACTATGGAAACATCAAAAAATGAGTTCACAAACAAGAAAAAATGTACTACAAGTCATCCTAGCATTGGCAACCAATTATGAATCACATGGAAACCTTTTACAAATGTTGTAATAAAACACATCTCTAGCCATGATGTGGTGTTTTCAGTAGGAGATGAATTTTTGCACCTTTGTTGTGGCTTTATTTTTTCAACTTAGTTATGTTCATGATTCATTTATGATTTGTTGATCTAGGCTTCTTGTTGCTTTCATGTTTTCCTTCTATGTGGCTTCTACAGTAAATTGATTATGGGTACAACATTCTAACTACCCAATGGATTTGCTTAGAACCTACACATATCCACATTAGGGCTCATTAATGTTCAAACATTAATTTGTTTAAGAGATTTTTAGTTTTATTTGTTTCTTTGTCAATTTAAAATTGACTTGTTCAAACAAAAAGGTCATAAAGCACTTGTTTATTTATGACTAACATCATTGAGGTGTTCAGATGTGTCATTTGCACCCTTAAAATTTGACTTGAAAGGCAAAATAATGTTTGTTTCATCCTACAATACCATAACCTATGATTCAATTCATAGTGATTGCAACAAATTGCTTAAATGGAGCTTCTATCATAAGCAAAAAGTCAAGAAACTCACCTAAACAAGTTGGGGGGTTTCCACCTCAAGATTGTTGTTTGTAATAAAATATTTTCAAAAAACTTTTGAAGTTCATGAGGGCCTTTGTGAGAATTTCTTGCACCATAAAGACCTTGTTTTGATTTATGGTCACTTCTACCCCTTGCAAGGCATCATTCTTGGTCACGGCAACAACTTGTGCCATCATCCCCTCCAATGCATTAAGTTTGTGGTCTCAACTACTGGCATCACTAGCATGTGGCATGCATTGTGTTACCCCTTGGTGCTTGTTCATTGAACTTATTTGCACTAGAGTGCCACACATGTTAGATTTGAGGAATAAAAGCATGGTTAGGTGGTTCATGTTTGACATTTTGAAGAGTCCACATCTTACACTAGCTACAATTCTTGCATTTAAAATAATTATCAAACTATAAATCCTATAATTATCCCCTATGGTTTTGGTCACAAATATTAAAAGACCACCCTATAAATATCCCTAAACATGTGATTGGTCAAAAAATTTAGAGAATTTTTTAAAAATTTCAATGTGAAATGGAATATCAATTTTTAAAATGACAAAAATCATGACGTCTTAAAATTTCAAATATGAAAAAAAATTATATTGGAAAATTTTCAATGCATCTTACAATTAAATTATTCATTTTATGGTGACATATTTTTAAATTTTAAATTTGATTTTACTATGACATTTTTTGAGTCCACATTTTTCATTTTTTGTGTGTGACAAACATAATGTCATCATTTCAAAAGTCCACAATGAATCCATTCTTTTCTTAAAACTCGTCCATAATTTTTAATAAGATTTTCACTAAAGTTTATTCCAACATGGACAATGAAAAAATTGAAATTTTTAATGTTTGATATGATTTTACATTTTAAGTTCATTTATAATCCAGAAAATTACAATTTTGAGAGTCCAAACAGTCCACCTAATTATGCTTTCACCTTGAGGTCATAGAGATGTTAATAGCTTTTAAAATCTACATATGAAACTAGAAGGTTTACCAATACACATTCTCAATAATATATAATATGATCAGCAAATGAGGGTGCACTTATATACCATGTGCATAAATGAAAAATGGATGCATCTTGAATATGATGTTGTGGGTGTAAAGACCTTTTCTTGGTGGACTAGTTCAACATTTAGTTCAATTAGTGTAAGATGTTGCCCTAGTTCAATTCATGGAATGATATTTCCAAATGTTCTTTAAAAAACACACATGTATAAATTAAAAAACCATTCAATCCATTAGAATAACATCCTACAATAAGCTTCAATCTTAGTGTAACTATTTTCACCAATCTGTTGGCAACTCCCAATTATCCACTATGACCAAAATTGTTAAATGTGTTCATTAGTGCTTGCAAGGCATGATTTTTTGCTACATCTTCATGTTTTGCTTCCAAGGCAATGAACCATTTCATATTTTCCCAATGTTCTTATGCACAATTAGTAGGCTTTTATGCATTTGCTTCAATGAAAAGCTTTAAACCATGTTGTCTATTATTCAAGAAAACATTGAAATGTGCTTTGAATTCCTGAAACAACAATTCATAACCAACATACTCCCAATTCTCCTCCAAACTAGATCTCACCTCATTCATCATATGATGGGGTTGGGCAAAGTGCATTGATATTATCTATGTTTGGGTTTATGCAACCATAGTACCCACACAACATGTTTACCCAAATGTTTTGATGAAGGGGTTTGGTTTTCCATATGAGTCACACATCACAAAAAATGGCTTTTGCACATTCTTTTCTAAGCACAACCATCTTTCATGTTTCTACATGCCTTGCATTATGCAACTACATGTTCCTTTTTTGGCATCCCAATAGTAATGACTTCCTCACCACCCTTCAAACATCAATAAATGCAACCATATCATGGTTGGTGTTCCTTCTAAACTACAACTTGCCACCATGGCTAACAACAAAGAAGATTTTTATGATGCTAACATTATTAATATTGGTTTAAATGTCCATAAAAAATGAAAACATAGATGTGTATTTGCAACCTTTGGTTGAGGAGTTGGAATGGCTATGTGAAGGGGTCAAAATAGTTGATGTGCCAAGGTCAAACGGGTCAAATTCATTTTGTCTTGGAACCATTTATATGTGGAAATTAACATTCACGATTTTCCTGCATATGACTTATTTGTGGGATGTCAAGTGAAGGGCTACATGGCATGCCCTCTACATGTGGTACAAATGTGAATATTCAACATTTTGTGCACTTGAAAAACAATGTGTATTTGAGGCACTAATGTTACCTTGGTAGAGCCCATCCATATGGGAGGAATCGTGTTGCCTTCAATGGGCAACCAAATCGTAGATGCACACTAATAAATATTTTTGCAATTGAATTTCCAAAAGGAGTAGAGCAATGTGAGGAATGGCTATTAAGTATAACAAAGGCACAAAATGACAAGGAGGGCCTAGTCCATACACATGGTGTAAAACAGAAGAACATTTTTTTCCAACTACCATATATTAGCACGTAGGCCCATCATTTATAGTTGGTGTATCAGGCAAAGGTTCCTAGTACCTTAGGTACACAAGGTTCGAACTACTACATCCTAACAGTTCCATTTTAAGAAAACATGGTCTTTCTTTAAAAGTCACAATAAAGGAACTTCAAAGAACAATTGGTTCTAATTATTTGACAATCAATCTTTTTAAAAACTTAGGTTTCATAAACATTTACTTGATTATTTGAAAATGTACATGGATTGTGGTTTTGTAAATTGGAAGGATCAAGTGCAATAGTGAGGAACAATGAATATGGTTTTACTTTGGTCAACTTTGAACATCTAACCCATCTTTTGGCCTAATCATTTGCTTTTCCAATGGATGTTGAGCACATTTTTTTGCAATCGATGTTAGGTCATTAAAGAATTGGAAGGTTGTGTCATGTCAAAAACTAAAAGTGTGCATGTTAGAATTTAGTAAGGATCCTAATCTAAAGCTTGTGTTATTTGATGCAAGAAACAATGTTGATCACATAGGTTTGAAGGTTACTTTTGAAGAAGTAGTTGCCCCCTTTGTAACATGGGACTTGGGGATTGTGAATTGATAACCCTAACCCAAGTATGGGTTGAGGAAATGGTAGTCACCTCTCAAAATGATGATTATGACAATATGGAACAAAATTTCAATTCATCATAATCTAAAGGTATAAAGTTGTCTTTTTGGGTAGCAAGGCCACTTCATTTAGTCCAATATTGTTGGTGTATTATGAAAACATGGGTAGTTCACATATTAGGTTGGATGTGATATTAAACTAAAGAGGGCACTAATATTAAATTTTGATATTTAAATGCACATGTGAAGGTAACATATAAGGATTATATGTGTTTTTTTTAGGTGCAAGGTGCAAATTAAAATTAAGCTATTAATTTTGATTGGTAGGATATGTACATTCATGACATGGGGGGTTCTACTACATTGTTATTTTAGATGTGGTTCATTCATAGGTCAAAAGGAGGTCCAAAAAGCAATGTTGGCCATAACTCAATTTGCCATCAAGGATGGATAGGTGGAGATGATTGACAAAAATGATGCAATGATGTACTCAAGTTTGTAAAAGGATTTTTTTTGAAGAATCTACCAACATTATGTTATTAAGGGTGGTTGCACCTTAACATGGACCAAAAATAGCAAATGTGGAGTCCACAACTTTCCTTTTGTAGGGATTTTGATTTGAATTATCATTTCTTGCCTAACTACATTGCCTGTTTTCAAGCGTCAATGAGTTTCAAAGGTTGTGCACATGACATCAAGTGTAGGCGTTATGTTGCAAAGCATGAAAGCTTCTAGCATATGCCCATGTGCAAATGTGTTTGTTTGTTTGTTTCAAGCATATGCATCTAATCATGTCATTTGACATAGCATGACAAATTATTGGTACTCAATCATGTCAAGTGTTATGCCTTCCACAAGTGGGCCCAATGATGGAAATGAGAAGGTAAAGAAAGAAGGCAAGAGTTTTAGTTTTAGTGCCAAGGGTTTCACAACACTATTGTACATTGAGGTTCTTCCATTATTCAGTGTTAATCTAGTAGAAGGTTGTAGTTTTACAAGAAAATATTTTGTAAACAAGTATGACTTGTGCTACATGGGTATGAACCCAAAACAAGTCAAGATACCAAGAGATTATATAAAAGAGGAGATTGAAAAATATCATGTCAATAATTCAATGAAACATGGGGTTTAAAGTCCATATGGGTTGGGGCATTTAAACTTTGAAGCCTTTCATCAATTTAACTACAAGGTGTCAAAAGAATTCCATTAAGTAATTAATTATGTTGTGGGTTGCAATCACTATCAAATGGGCCAATGGTGAGAAATAACTCAATCACAAATGGGTTTTTTGTGATCATTTTGATTTTTTCATAGAAAGGAAATTTTGAAAGTTTTTTTTGCAACATGTTTGTAAAAATATATACAATTCCCCCAATAAATTACATGATTTTTGTTAACCCTTCTTGAATAGATATGAATTGTCTAAAAGTGTACATATTTTGCCAAATTCTACATTTCGCTTTGAAAAATGATCATAATTTCAAATCATGCTAAAATATGTCAACAACTTTAAGCTTTAATTTTTTGTATCATAAATCACAACTTTGCTCATATGTCATACACATTATGACCCATTTACATTTGGTAAATGACTTTTGAAATTTGAACATTTTGCAATTATATTTTGAATTTCTAAAAAATTCAAGTACCACAATTTTAAAATTATGAATGTTTTTTGGATGTGAATGGTAGGTAATCATCATTTCAATTTTTTTCCCATTCAAATTTCTTTATTAAAAGAGTCCTTAGCCCAATGTTTTATAAATTTGATTTTTTGGTGTTAAAGTTCAAAAGTCCTTTACTAAAACCAAAACTCAATTTATTAAATTAAATGATTTTTAAAAAAATCTTTTTGACACTCATATATATATATATATATATATATATATATATCATTTAGCACAATTTTTTTTCATTAACATGACATTAAAGTGACATTACATAAATATGTTTGATAAAACTGCAATTTTTTGGTTGTTCGACATGGTCTTTGGCTCATTTGAATGTGATCACACCCTATCATTAGGTTGGTCTAATTAATTGTGTTTAATGATAAATTAGCCTAAAATTGTATGAATGGGGTTCCAAACTTTTCATGATTTGGGTATAAAACCCATGTGTTTATGATTTCAAATCACTTTTGTTTAATGTTTGAGATTCCAAAACTTGTTTTTATGTTGATACAAATTTCTTGTGGTATGTTTATGTAAGTTTTGTTGCAAGGTTTGGCACACATGTTTGTGTGGTTTTTCTTTTGAAATTTTTTGGGCTTGGCTTCTTATGCATTGTAGGTGAACACCCTTTTGAATCACCAAAAAAATGACAACAATAGTTTAGGAGGTTTCTATTG
>Ga0116231_10001643_pt1 | contig 46167 bp, 42 predicted proteins | sample S1TSphgellanicum_2_FD_89695 | JGI IMG/M metagenome (GOLD analysis project Ga0116231, IMG submission 89695) | Host-associated microbial communities from peat moss isolated from Minnesota, USA - S1T2_Fd - Sphagnum magellanicum MG | ecosystem: Host-associated > Plants > Peat moss > Unclassified... | reverse complement strand
GATGCCCGGGAGTCAAGGCAAGAGGAAGCCCGGGAGTCACATCACATACTCCCGGGAGTGTGAGAAAGTGTTAGAAAGTGTGAGGGAGTGAACCCTCACACTCCCAAGGCAACTCCCACTTTGAGAGATGGAGTCCCGTGGACTCCTAAAACTTCAGAGAGCGATTGCAAGGGTCAAAACTCAATGTCTTGTGGCGTTCTTTATATCATTGAAAAGCTCTTGAAGCGTAGATATCTAAAATGGGCTCGCATTGCTCATTTGGACATCTGAAATACAAGTTATGGCCAAAAGAAAGGTCGGGAGTCGAATTCCCGGGAGTCTGCCAGTTTTGACTCCCGACCACTAAAAGTCGAGAATCGACCCGAAATACTTGGCTGCAGAGAACGTGCGACATACCGTTGGAAAGGTCTCGACGAGACCTACAACTTTGCTTCAGACCACATCGCGATCCGAGGTCTGTTCGCAAAGTTATGGGGCTCCAAAGTCCTGGGAGTCCCATTTGGCGCGATTTCGGGACTCCCACTCGGGAGTCCTGGGAAAAATAGCAATTTGGATGTAGCCTCCATGGAGAGATGCAGAGTATACTATAAGGGGGAAGGTGGTGACTTCCCCCAAGTTCGGGCCGTGGTGAGTCTTGTGTGTTCGTGTTGCCCGTGGCTCGTCTTAGCACCAAGGGTGCTCCAACTTTGCACTAAGCACTTTGTGTGGTTTGTGTGCAGGCCCGTGTGAGTAACTAAAGCTTGTTAACTCTTCCTAGTCCCATCCCGGAGCTCCAACCCGCCCCTCTACCCCTCAAAGGGTTGTGAGCTAGGGAGCATGCTCCGACTCCTCCTTATTCCGCTGCTTTTTACTTGGGCTCACATTTGAATCCCTTAAGGAGTTGGGGGTGCGTCAGGTGTGGTGGAAATGCTGATAAAGTCGAAATGGTGGCAAGCATCTCAAGGGCATGATGATGTCATTGTTACACATTGTTCGAATGAGTTTAGGTATTGTTTTCAGAAATGGTTTTCGAAACTGTCTCTGTTGGTTATTTATGTTTATGTCTCCAACTTGCTTGCTTGATAATTCCAGTATTTAGTAACAATTTTTTTTTACTTTGAAGCACTACACCAACCTAATTTGCTTCTTGGAATAATCTTTGCAAAGAATTCTTTTGTAGTAATCCTTGCAAAGATTTCTCAACAATCTTTGGAAAGAAATTCCTCATGGTTGTGATATGTATTTCTTTGGATTCAAGCTCTTTGTGCAAAGAAGGAGGGGATATTACATATGTGGTGATTGTCAAATCTCATTCATTGCTTTGAAAGAATTTGGTCATGTTCATGTTTTTTGCATGATAATTCCTTCCTTCTATCCATGCTAGGTTGTTGTTACTTGTTGCATCTCTAGTTTTCTTTTGGTTCGGTGTTGTATTATTGTTGTCGATTTGATGAGATGTTTGGTTAGTCTGAATTGTTGTGGATTCGAACAAGATTTGTTCTTTTGTTGTTGTGCATCCAAATGTTGGTTTGGTCCTATCCACATTTGCTTCAAAACAACAAATTCCAAAGACAATCCACTTATTTTTTTTCCAATAATTAGAATTCACAACTTATACACAGAAAAGGGTATTTCTTGATTCATAGCATGGCTTCAACAACAATAACCATGTACAATCTCATTACTACTATAGTTGAAGTTGCTTCATGATCTAAGTTCATTGATGGGTATGTGCAAGTATTGATTCTAAAATCCACAAATATAGGTATGTGAGAAACAAATAGATCAATATACAAAAAGGGTTTTTTCCTGGTTTTTGTTGTGTCAATTACCTTTATGTGAGTTGCATTTCACTGCAATAGATATCCTTTGCAAATATATACCTCTTTCTTCTTGGGTTGAACTAAAGAAAGAGATAATAATGCATCAAAAGAGATTTTTTGTGCATGCATTTAGTGCAAACTATTGCCAACTCAAAATTCTGTTGTCATGTGTATTCTATTCTGCACATAGTCTGCTACATTTCAAAACTTTTATGTTGCAAGAAGGGCACTATGGTGATGATAGATTTTTCTAGAGTGTGGCGAAAATCGTTTTTGTTTGTTTTTTTGCTATGGGTGGTTCATAAAAGAATTAGATTGTGTAGTCGTAGGTGTTGTGGTTATCTTGTTGTTTGAGAGTTGATGAAGCTAGTGGGTAAAGAGTGATGACAACAACCTTCATGGTGAAGGTCATATAGCTTAATGTTTTGTGAGTGATGTTCATAAGGTTATGACCATATCTTACTCTTGCAGGAATTAACACAATAGTTAATTTCAACCTGTTGTTCGTTGAGTTTTCTTTGTAGTCTCATATGTAAATATATTTGTTTTGTGTTTTAATTTTCTCTGGTTTTTGTGGGAAGAGGCTACTACTAACTGTCAGTGATATTTATGATGGGATTTTGGAACTTAGAAAACCTGTTGGGTTATGGGGGAGGGATGATTTGTAGCTATGTGAACTCCTAGGACTTCAACTATAAAAAGAGTGCCCACCTTTTTTTGACGACACAACCAAGTGTGTGACCCCTTTGCCACACATTTAGTCCATGCTTTGAGTTGTGCTTTGTGTAGGTTATTGGTTTCTAGCAAATCTTATTCTATATGTATTTATGTCAGCAATAATTCAATATTGGTCCCTATACTATCTCGATTTTTTGTTGTTACTTTCAAGATTCTTTAGGCCTCATTTTTGCTTGTTGATAATGATGAAACCCTGTGGCCCAACTTGGATGTGGCAGAAATTGGTCAAGTGATCATTTTTCTTTTGAAAATCCTGAATTTTGTGGTATTTAGATAAAATAATTTGTCATGACCTGAACAAAATTATGGTGTTAAAGTTCACATAACCTATCAACCTATATGTGCAACAACCCATATCTGAATATATTCTAGCTTTACTTTGGCTTTGATGATTCAAAACAAATAGTAACCTTATGGGGATGTTTGTGTGAGGAGATTTTATTATAGTGCTCTTTACCCACTATGTGTCTTTGGATCAAACATTCAATTTTTAGTTTTTAGTTTTCAGATATTTCAATTTTCAATATTTATACATTTTAGTTTTTTAAATTTTAGATTCCTTCTAGACATTTCACAAAGAGATTTCAAATTTTAGTTTTCAGTTTTCAACTTTCAATATTCACACATCCAAATTTGGACATTTCAATTTCCAAAATTTCAAATTCTAAATGCTTCACATAGAGATTTCAAATTTCAGTTTTCAACTTTAAATATTCACACATCCCAATTTAGACATTTTAGTTTTCAAATTTTAAAATTTTAAACATTTCACATACAACTTTCAAATTTCAGTTTTCAACTTTTAGTATTCACACATTGGAGTTCAAACATGTCAATTTTCAAAATTCTAGATTCCAAACATTCCGTATACTATAGTACCTTGGTAGGTTTGGCACATACCTCCCAAACAATTAATTAATTTTGAATATTCAATTTCAAAAAAAAAAAACTCCTAAAGATTCTTTATTTTCCTTCCTATGGAGTTGGCCTAAGAATAAAATATTGATTATGGTCATATACCATTGGGTAGAGCTATTAGGTGATGAGCTGCTTGTTAATAGTATTGTTGAAATAAAAAAGGAATTCCACTAGATTTTGCTTAAGTCATATTTTTTGGTGATAATTGAATGAATCCATTTGTAAGATTTTTTTTTTTAATGAATGAAATTGAAGATGGTTAGAAACCCTATTTCTTATTTCTTCTTATGGGAAGATGTGATGAGAAATCTCTTCTTTTCTTCATTTTGTTATCAAACCTGATAAATTAATAAACAAATATCCTCCTGTAAATATTACTCTATATATCTAGACAACATTCAGCCTTGGTTCTAAATTCAATTACCATTTAGCAAAAAAGGTTTGAGTATTCATATCGTGATTCACACCTATTTGTGATTATTGTGGGATGGGTATTTGATTTTTCTTGATAACCATTGGTTCCAGTTTTAAAAAACTTCTAAAATCAAAGAATTGTTGGTTGGTTTTGGTGTTTTTTTTGGAAAATTTTCCACAGCCAAGGAACCACCAATTTATAGAAGGTTATTTGATTAATAATTATTATTATTTTGAGAACCATAATTATATCTCCAAATTGATTCTTTGGATTTTTTTGTAAACCGGAGTCATATATCAGAACCCAGTATTTTGATTGTCTAACAAATGTACTATTTTCTCGCAGAATTTACAAATTGATCAACTAACTGCATTAATTTGGCGTGGTGGATGGGTTTCTTGCAAGGGAGATGACAGAGTAGGTTTCAGAGATTGAGAAGCTGTGAATTGAAAGTATTGCTGGAGGATGGGTTTAGGCTTTAAGGTCTCACAGAGCCTTGCTGTGAGACTAAGACTAGAACCAACCAGATCAGTTGTCATCCCTGGGTAGTTCTTTGCAAGATGACACTTCTAAATGGAAAGTGGTGGGTGTGATAAGGTGGTGGATGTGATCCATCAGGAATCTCAAAAACTTAAAGCCTAAACCCTGATGGTGACTTGCAGGTCTTCATAACAAGTAAGTTAGGAAACCTGCATGAAGAAAACTAAAGAGCACAATTTGATTAGACAATAAACGGTAAGTAATTTGCGTGTTGCATTCAGAAAATTCAAGTGGGTATGTAGGTGTTGGAATTTTGGAACTTACCTACCCCTTCCTCTCTAGTGATTGTATCAAGTTACATTCCTGTTCAAAAAGTTTGAAAAGATCTGCATGAAAGGGGTCTTTTGATGCTTATATTTTCTTATGGGTTTCCAAAGGCTTTCAAATCCTTTCTTGCTGTATTGTTCTGTTCCAAGAAAGTTTTGACATGTTTGCATCAAAAGCTTTGCAACTTTCTGTCTGAAAGTTTGCTTCTCTCTCAATCTTCAAAGGTTCCATGAACTAAACCCACTGTGTATTCTTTTACTGCTTATCGGGCTTACCTAGAAAAACTAATCCACCCATCTCAATCAAAACCCATATCAACTTTTGATACCGACTTCGAGTACTACTTGGAGAGTACATTAAGGTTTTTCTTCCACCCTCTTTTTGGGTTTCTGGGTTTTCTTTGAGTGGGCTTTCTTGGAAGCTTTTTTCCCAAACTGAATCTCAGGAGAAAAGGATGAGACATGACACAACAATTTCTTGTCTAGACAACTTGAAATGCGAAGGCTACTATGACTCTCTAACATTATGATGCAATATGGTTTTTCCTATGGCAAAAAACCTTGCCTCACGACACATGTGTGAGATAAATTATGTGATCTAATCCATTTCAATCTAAAATGTTTTGTGTTAAGTTATATATCATGTAAGTTTGACACTAGCATAAGACGTGTTGCTAGTATGCCACTAAATTAATATCACTTGTATATTCTTTTATATTGCATGATCTAGTTGTATAGTTATCTCAAGTTCTTTGTTTTTTCATATATGTTTCCTGGCCTTCTCTCTCCCCTTTGTCTTTGATTTGCATGAGCTTGATTGCATGAGCTACTGGAGTGGTTGCACAATTGTGCTTGTTGACGTTTAAAAGCACACTAGCCAACAATTTTTAAAATTATAGATTAAATTAGTTATTATTTTCTCACATGTAAGAAGTTGTTTTTGCTGACATCCTTCCTTGTTCATAGTGTTGTCACTATGAACATAAACCTCTCATAAAGGACAAACAATGTCTCTGAGCCACCAACCATTCTGCCAAATAACTGAAAGTTCACTGTGTGGGAAGATTGTGCTCTGAAACTTAATGGATTGGGGGGGGGGGGGGGGGGCCCCTTTTTGGCCCTCCAAAACTTACCCATCCAACCTTGTTCAAAAAAACCAACACAAAAGCAAATTGTGTACAACTTCCTCATTTCAGACTTGCATGGTTGATCTAGATTCTCTGTGACAACATGCCATGCCCCCACAAAATTCTACTCCCAAGATCACCAGGACCCAATTGTTGCATTTTTCAGAGAGCTTCACCTTCTAAATGCCTGTTAAGTAAAAAAAATGATTTTTTTTTGGGGGGGCATAATAAATTATGGGTATGAATGATCACAGATCAAAATGTACCAGAAGTCATTAAAAGTCCAGGTAAATAGGAGTTTTATGTACTCTACATTCAAGATATTAGGTTATGAGAGAGCAACCCGGAGCAAGTTACTAGTGGGTTTTGAGTATTTGAAACATTTCCTAAGGCCCTCACATTCAGCAATTCACAATTCTTTCACAATAGGTACTCTTTTATGCTCATGATGCTCTTTGTGCTGGTGATGCCCTTTGTGCTTGTGACAATTTTTGAGGTAGGCATTGGACAAACAGCTACATGGAATAGGGTAGGATTAGGGTTTAGGGTTTATTTAACCTCTAAACCTTGGAGGAGGTTGGAGAGGAAACAAATCCAATTTTTATGCTCACAATGCTCTTCTTAAGCATGACACTCTTCATGCTTACAACACTCTCTATGTTTGTGATGCTGTTTGTGCTCATGCATGACAATTCATGAAGTTGGCATTGCAAAGGTGTGTGGAATTATAGGGTAGTGGACAATATGGTGGGTGCCAAAGTAATAACCCCGAGTCCCTAAGAGGGTTATAATTACAAAGTGAGGAGTTGTCAACAACTTTGGAAACCTAGATGGAGGTGAGGCCTAGACCAATTCAAACACCTAAAATACAATGTACTCAAAAGTTGCCACTTAATTGACTACACACAAGTTTGCTATGTTCCAAAAATATTTGTGTGAATCCAAGATTAATATTTTCTACACAAGGGCTGACCTGCATTTCTTGATAGAAATAGTCCCCCCCCCACCCCAAAAAGCCCATGACCATAAAATTAATACAAATTTCTAGAATTTTTTTCTTCTTTATAGCTTATGTTCATGATTTTGTTTTCAAATTTTTTGGTATCACATTGTTGTAAAAGAAAATTGTAAAATTAGTCAAATTTGCATTAGAAAAACACATTTCTCTGAAAAATTTCCCAATTTTGGGGTCAGAAGAATCACACATTTCTTTTGTTGAGAATGCAAATATTGTTAAGAATGTGACAATTGGTGTTGATGTGGAGTCAAAGGCATTGTGCCTTTGATGACTTTCTATTGATTAAAGTTACATGGATGTGATTTGTTAACATCTAAAGTCAATAGGTATTTGTCTATATTTAGCCATGTGATAATTAACAATCACATGGATATGTAACTTTAATGTAACATCCATGTAAAATTTGACAAATTTGGCAATATCATTTGTCTATATTATAGACAAATATGCACATGTCATTGGCAATTTGGCAAATCAATACATTATACACATGTGGTGGAAGAAAATCTTTATGATTAAAATTCAATCATTTATGACTTTTTGAACACAGAACTTGAAAGCTTTTGGGAGGGAGGACTTTTGAGTTTCTCAAGCACCTAGACTTCAATATTGTCAAACTCACTCATAAGGGATGCTGGGTAATATTGTCAAACTTACTCATAAGGGATTCTAACAACTCTAATAGAAGTGTGAATTGTGCATGAAGAGTGAAGATAGTTCAATTTGTCAAATACACCTTTTGACTTTTATCAAATTGCTCATGGAGGAGGGGGGGTAGTAGGGTTATCAATCGTACTTTTACTTGGGCAAGGTAGGTATTGTCATTGGTGAAGACATTCCAATTTGTGAACCATACATCTTATTGTTGAAATTTCTTGTTGAAGCAAAGCTAGGTGTTAATGCACATCACAAGTTAGGTTTTCATGATTTGAGGGGAAAATTTCCCCAAGACACATTGATGCATTTGTGATCCAAATGTGCAACATGCAAAATGAAGTGACCAAGTCCATGCACAAAATCACACTTAAATTAGGGTTGTTAGAATGGATCCAACACAATGATCTTAATATTTTATTTGTCACATAGTTACCTAGCATGACGAATGCAAATCATGTTGGACAATGGACCTTTTTGGTGGAGTTTTATTTGATCATGAAAGAAACTACCCCAGATAAATAGTCTTTCTGCTTTCGTAAAATGGGAAAATTTTGCAGTATACCCACATTTTACAGTCCAAATAATGTGATTCCAAGTTTTTTCTCAAAGAAAAATTCACGAAATAGCAAAAATTTGCCCACACAAAAATTACTACCTTGTATGGTCTATTGGCAACTAGTCGAGTCCACATGGACTAGACCAGTTGCAGCTCATGACTGGACCAGTTGCCTTGGATAGTAATCTAGAGCGGGTGATTGTCTAGAGTGAAAGATGAATTTGGTTAGCTTGATGTGAGTATTTTGGCATTGAGTTTAAATGTTTTGTTTGGAGAATGTTACACATCAAAGAAGTGGAAGAATATCACAAATTTTTTTTAATGTCCAATACGATATGACCTTGTTTCACATTTTTGACAAGAGCAAACTTGTGAATAGACATTGACATGAGGCTTGAAATTACAAATACCAATTTAGTATATTACTATTTTTTCACAAAATGACAATGCTAGGAGATTTGCAATGCTTGAAAATTTTCTAGGCTTTCTAGTTTTTAAAGATATGGTGCCATCCTACAATATTGCTTTACAATGTGCAAAGGAAGTCTAGCTCAATACACAGTTAGATATAATGGTCAAATTTCACTCTATTGATGTGGAAAGAAGTTTATTATGTAATTTTTGATGCAACATTTGTGTGCATGTTTTTGATGAGTGTGACTTTGTTAGGGTTTTGATAGTGTTGGGCAAGAGTCTAGTATTTTCTCCAGCATTTGTGTGCATGTTGTTTTTATGTGAATGATGATCATGATGATGTTACTTCTGATAATGTTGAGCAAAGATCTAGTATTTTATGCAACATTTCTGTGTATGTTTTTTATATGAGACTTTATCAGTTTTGATCATATGATTGGACGGTCATGTAATGTGTTTTTTTGCAGTGTTTGTGTGCATGTTTTTTATATGTGAGCAATTTTGTTAGTCTTGATAATGTTGGGTGCTGTTGATCTGGTATTTTTTTGCCAGGGTTTGTGTGCATTTTTCTATATGAGTGATTTTCTTAGTTTCAATACTGTTGGTGCTGCTGATCTAGTGTCTTCCACAGCATTTGTCTGCATGACTTTATGTGCATAATTATGTTAGTTGTGATAGAGTTGAGTGTTGTTTCGATAATGCACAAAAAAATTGAAGAAAACAATGAAATCATGAAGAATTAATCCATTATGGTGAATGCATTAAAAACTCATGACTCTTGAGACATGTGCCTGTGCAGCCTGCAGACTAGAGCTCTGAAATCTGGAACTTGCCAACAACCCAACTTTTCCAAACTTCAAAAACCAAATGTGTTTTTTCCAAGGACTCTCTGTAACGGGTATTGAGAAAGAGAAGACAATGTGGTGCAGAGTGCCAAAGGAATGCAGACATGACATTTTTTTTTCCCCCTTCTTCTTCTTTTTGTTGATGTTTGTTTCACAAAGTCAGTTAATTGTTGTGTTTTGCGCTTGTTTCACAAAAGTCAGTTAATTGTCATGTTTTGCGCTTGTTCCTTGTGACGTATGACAATTGTCATGTTTTGCGCTTGTTTCTTGTGACATATGACAATTGCCACATCTCTTGTTTTTGCCAATTAACAACAAGGCTCACTCACTGAGGCGAGGCAGGAGGGCCGCCCGCCTTTTTCTTTTGTTGTTCCTTTCCTTCAATTCAATTCAATTCAGTGCTGCTGCCGTTGCTGCTACTACTGATATCGGTAGTTGATAAAAGACGATTACAACTTACACCATTACATGACTAGAATTGACAAATCATGGGCGCAAAAGTGGGGTCCTAGCTAAAAGCCCGAGGAGGCCCACACCCACATAAAAATACACAGGCACAGATTTTTGTTTGTATCCCATGATTTCAGCACAAAGTGAAAACCAACAACATAATCGCATGAACAAAAGACACTGCAAGCGAGCGAGCAAGTAGTAAATAATAATAATCATATGCTATTGTCTGATGCCTGACATTATTACCAAAAAAAAGAAAAGATTGTCGACCTTTTGCTGTAGCCTATTTTAACTCTTCCCATAAAGTGAAAAAACCCACAACACCACAAAAAGAGTAGTTACAACCCGAGTAGTTACCACCCAGTCCGTCCCCACTATTCACACCTCCATATATATATATATATATCATCACAAAATAATGATTCAAAAAGTGGAGAGTCTAATAGTGATTTAAAAAAATATTTTTTGATCAAAGTAAATAAATAAAAAAAAAAAATTTGAATATTAAAAATTCACATCTAATTATAAAATTAAAGACATGTGAATTCACTACATAAGTGACTTTTCAAAACATGAATATTCCAGCCCAAGGCTTTGAATGGGAGATGTGAGTAGTAGTATCATAATATGTAGAAGAATTGTTTAATTTTGTGTAAATATGTTAATATGTTCTTACGAACTCATAATGCTTTGGCATACTAGGCACGACTCATGGTTTTTTATTTATCTTGATCAATGGATGTTTAGAAGTGTCCTTAATTGACACATTGAAATGGGTTAATTTTTTCATCCACCACTTTGGACACGAACTCCATCCATGTATGTATACACAAGGTGAGTACCCATGTTTGTTCTTTTTTTTTCCGGCTTTTGAATGTTTGGCATTATTGTCAACCATGTGAATTTGAGACTTTTTTTGGATGCAATTGGGGGTGTCTTGAGCATATTAGTATGTACTTCTACCACCTCATCATGCACTTGTGATTAGAGATATTGTGTTGTGGTGAGGTAGAAAGCATCAAGTGGATTGCAATATAGTGGCATCAAATAGAACTCATGTGACCTTGCAAGTGCTAGGGTCGAATCCACCATCGGATCATACCCATGATAGCCAACCAAAATTATATGATGGGGTCATTGCATAAGCCAATCATCCAAAAGTGGCGAGAAGTTGTGGGAATGTACCAAATCAATTGTTGGGAGAAATTTGGCAAATCATATATATTCATTCACCCTTCCTATCAGTTAGAAAGAAAGTGGTTCACTTTTATTTCTTTCCCGGAAAAAGAGTGAGTAAATAGTAATGTTACTTTGGTGAAAAGACACATACTTGCATTTAGTTGGGCACATGATTGGGGCATGTTTCACATCATTCTTCTTTTTTGCTTTGGTTGTTTTCTTGAATGTAGGTGTACATTATGGAAGAACAACCTAGATGCTCCTTTGTTGGGTCGGAATATCACACTTCCAAGGGTTTTTTTTTCAAATTTTGTGACGTAAGAAATTTTGGGGTTAAAAAAAAGAAATAAAAGACTAGTGGAATTCACACTAGAAATGTTATTTTATTAAAAAAAATTCCAAAAAATTTGGTCCAAAATATGACAAAATTTGTTCGAAAAAATAAAAAAGCTACACTAATCTGATTGCAGTTGTCTTTTGACTAAGTGGGCTGATGGGTCAAGTGATGTAGCAAGAAGTGATGGCGATCACACAAAAATAGATGAAAAAATAAAAATAAAAATGTGTATCTATCTACCTACTAGACACCAAGTGCCTTTCTTGCTAACCTAATTACATAACTACTTGCATTCACTACTTACTTATTTAAGACATTTACTCACTTACAATAAACCCCCTTTATAATCATGTCCTTAGTGATCAACTTTTTTGGTGACACTATTGAATTGTGAGTAAACCCCTTTTATAATAACATCTTTAGTGATCACTTTTTTGTTGTGACCCTAACGAATTATGATTTAAACATGTATCTGCATTTTTTGACAAGTTTGCATTTCTTTTCTTTCTTGTCTACATTAGAAAGTTATTATTTTTTCTTTTTTTCTCACTTGGATTCATTGTTGTTAGTTTGCACAACCTGAACACAAAGCAACACTAACATTGCCCAAAGGAACTACAATTTACAAAATCCTAATATATGCTCTACATTTCCTCCATTATAATCACATTTACACAAAAAAAAACTTTGCAAATATTTTGTGCTACTAACAAGTGTGATAGTGACTCTAAAAAATGATGTTTTGTAAGATCCCATATACCTATGTGAAAATTCCTCAAGCTTATCCAGGATGCAGAATTTGTCTCATCCCAAAAGAGCTACTCTGGCAAGTTGTTACAAGTTTTGTTTTTGTTTGTTTTTCTGGCTAGAGACAATTGGAGAACAAGGTAAGAAAGAGAGAGAGAGAGAGAGAGAGAGCCTGTAAGATGTGAGAAGATAGATCACATCATCTGTCTCTGACTTCTGAATCGAGACAAGCTTCACACACACCCCAGAGGATATCCTTTTGGTAATTTACACATATATATGTAGAGCCTGAGTCAGGGTTCACTAGTGTCTCTTCCTCGGGTTTGTTTATCTTGCTCTTGTCCCAAAGCTTTGCACTTGTTTGCTAGTGTTTTGGCACTAAGTGCTATTATAATCTTTTTACCTTTCAAAACTGATTGGTTCATCAAAGCAGACATGAAACTTACTTTATGGGGAAATGGGTGGGGGAGTGAAGAAAATGTTTTGCATGTCTACTCTTTTCTCTCCCCCCACCCAATCCCATTCCCAGTGGCTATTATCTGGGTCTGCATTGATAAAGGTGTAGTGACTGATAAGGATCTGGATCACTTGCGGGAGAAGGAAGGTGGGTTTCATCGTTGTTGCCAACCAGCTTGCCTTCTACCTTGAAGACAAGCAGCTCCGCAACAAGAAATCCAAATTTACAAGCGATGTCTAAGGTCTGGGGCAACTTTGTTTCAATTGTAATTCTGTCCCATTGGCACCGACTGAAATGAAAGCCCCCACTTGAATCTCATAGAACCTTGAAATCAATCTTGCATGGGTCAAACTTCTGCACACAGCGACTTTTTGGATTGCAACTCCTTCGAAACTGTCACACTTTGGTAATTGTTACTTCTCTTTTGTGGTGGTGGGTGTCTGAAGAGCAGCTTCTTCAGCGCCACTGGTGCTCATTGTGTGGCCCACCCATCAATAGAAAATTGGACAAAGGAAAAATCAAAACATGTTGGTTTGGCTCAGCAAAATGGTTTTGGGCCAAGCAAAAGAAAATTGAATGAAGGAAACTCAAAAAATATGCCTCTTTGGTTCAGCAAAATGGTTTTTGCTCCGCATTTTTGCACATGATGTGCTGAGGCTAGTAAAAGGCACAACAGGACCTAACACCTGCTTTTGATTGGCTACATAGTTTAGTTTGCTCAGTCTAGGTGAGTTGCTATTATTAGTCACCCACCTATTTGCAGTCCCAGTTTTAGTTTTAGGGTTTAGGGTTTAGGTTGGGAAAAAAAAGAAGTAAATAACGAATCTTGAATGCAAGAAATATTTGTGCAGGGTCACATACTGAGCACCAGTGGAACTGCTCTAAGAATGAAATTGATTTTAAAAAAATCATGCTTCTTTATAGTCTTTAGTATTTACCAAAGCACTTGCCTCTAAACTTTAAGTAGCAAAACAACATTTTACCAGATCTGAAAACTGACTATTATTGTTACCAGTTTGCAATGAACATAGTGGTAGATAGTAAAGATTGCAAAGGGTTTGATTTTGATTACCCAATTGATCATGACCCAATTGATTATTCAGATATTTTCTTAAATGTTTTTGATATCTTTACCAGCTGGTCTCAACTGGTGTTGTTTGGTTCTTGATTTTAAAAGGGACCTATTCTAATTGGGTCCTTATTTTTATTTATGTATTTATTTATTATAATTTTGTGGTTTTTGATGAAACCTTTGATCTAGTCTTCAGACCAATTTTTTGGATTTCAAAAACTTTCAGTTTCCATCATTTTCACTGAGAATTTCGAGCTGGTTTGATTTAAGAGCAAGTCTGGTTTCATCTTCATTACACATAACTTAACCAAAAAAAAATTTGTGTTAATTTAATTTGTTCAACTAGTAAAAAATATTCAAAATAGAGATTATGTAATGTTAATTATGTACAACTTATCAAATACAAGAACCTGCCTAAAATGTAGGGTCAAGTTTTTTTTTAAACAATGAATTTATACTTATTTAACTAGAGAAAAATTGAACCTATTTAAAATTGGATAGCACCCTTGATTTTGGTTCTTATTTTGAAAAAAAGTTGATTATCTAATTAAATTCTCACAGTAGTTCCAACAAATAATTAGAACCTCTGGTCTAGAGACCTAGAACTTGATCTATAACCTAAATCTAAACTTGTGTCAATCTCAAATCTTGTTAACAATTGGTTGAGACTAGTGTCGTGCATATATATTGTTTTTATATATCCTCAAGTAAAGCTATAATTTTTTTCCATGGGTTTACTCATCGAGTAAGGGTATAATAACATTAAATTGTTTTCACCTCAATAGGGTTCACACATGATTACATTGTGGTTTTTGGTAGAGGGGTAGTAGGGTTTAGGTAACCCCTTATTGTATTCCCCTATTTGGGGGAAAGTATGAGTAAATATATGGCCACATTTTGGGAGTATTGAAACAATTTTCAAAGGTCAAACCCACTAGGTACATGCACAAAATCCCATGTTAAAATGCAAAAAATCAAAATGTCTGATTCATTCTTGAGCACAAATATGCACAAAGAAATTTTAAAAACTTTGATTTGTTCAGCAAAACGTGGAGTTGAACTGCTTAATGCTAAACATGCACATATAAAGAACATTGCAACTCAAGAAATTAGTGAGGTTTTTGTGGATTAGACATCTGCTTTGTGTTCGGGATTGATCATCATGCTTAATGATTTGTCAACCCCACATTCCAACTAATTGACGAAATTGGAAACATCCACAAACTAACCAGCTTACTTACCCAAAATTTTTGCACACATCCCCTCCTAAGTACTCATAATAAGTGGAGGACACCAAATTTGCCCAAATAATTTCCACTTTATAATTGTACCATTGCTCTTTTGTTGAAGCTCAAGGTATAAAGAAATCCCTATAGATACTAAAGAATTGTTTAAAAACAAAGAGAGTAGTATTATAGTGTGTAGTCAAAAAACATAACCTTCATAAACTATTAGTATAACTCTAACAATAGAAAATCCTTTAAGCCTTTGAGTCTCCTAGAATATAATAACAAAGAATCAAAGAGTTCGTTCCTTTGATTGAAGTCTAATTGAAAAATTCTCATGATACTTGAAGGGCATCACGAAATAAATAAATAAATAAATAAATATCATAAACCCTAACGGTTATCAGATGCTTGATTAAGCTACCTCCTTGTACACTCCAAAAAAAACAACCAGAAGGCTTTTCCAGGTTGTAATGTGGCCCTCCCTCCAACTAGGTACACTACAAGAAAAATTCTAAGGAGATCTTTACAAGTAGGCACCTACATTATGTGCTCCCTTTCATTTTACTCTCAATCCCTCAAGAGATCTTGTGTGACTTTTACATTCACAGATTCATTGCAGTAGAGCACAGAGCTTGCTAACTTTTTTAGTTCCACTTTTTAGTATTGCATGCATGCAGGCTTTCACAACAAAAAGGAGGGAAAATAGGCAAAGACTCTGAAGGCAAGCAAGTAGGTAGTAATAAGCAGAAGATCTGACATATCAAGCCCTGGGGAACTATGATCAATTTAGTGAGGAGATGGCATTATAGCTATATGATTTGTGGGAGCAAATGATGAGGACATAAAGGATTTAGGGTGTTGTCTTCCCACTTGTGATTACCATGAGCTTCCAACCACCCACCCACCCACTCACTCAGTCACTCACTATTCTCTCACCTTATGAAAATGCACCCACCCATTATTTTGAAGGGGTACTTACTTATACCCTTTTAGAAGATGAGGGTCAGTGTGTAAGCTAGAAGCAATCATACCAAAATGTTGGCTCAGTTATGAATGAATGGCTAGTGAAGCAAAAAAACACAGTAGCCAACCAAAAAATGCATCTGCTACTATAATTACTCTCCAACCTTATGCATTAAATGCTGAGTTTCAGCATTCATAGCCAGATTTAATAAAATTTCCTTACTTTGTGAATACCACTGGTTTGAGGTTGAAAGAGGGGCTCGGGGGTGAAAGGAGGCCCAAAGACAAGGTGAAGACACCATCATCCATTGGAAGGCGCTCTCTCTCTCTCCCTCTCTCACTCATTTTCTGCCTCATTTTGGATGAATCCTCGCACTAAGTTGAGTTTGAGTTTCACCTTGATATAGCCCTACAACCTAGAAAAAAAATTGGTCCCATACCTAGATATGTAGAGACGGACCTGGGTGTAGCAACTATGCCTATACATTGGTAGTATGGTACCTTAAAGCTTCTTGAGTGAGGTCTCTTAGTTGTAGGCAACAACAGCTGAGGAGTGGGCCGGTCCTGAAATGCTAAAGGACCCCTCGAGTGTAGGTCCTGGTTCACACAATGTGGTCTCTTAGTAGCAATATTGAGCCCAGGAGTTGCTAAAATTTAGACTCAAGGATCCTAGTTTAGTTCCAATGATGAGATTTTTATAATGTTTGGAAGAATTCAAAGAATTTACTATTGTTGGCTGGTCATTGAGATAATGGCTGGTTATCAACAAGGGTCCAAGGATAGGTTTATTGATATCTCAACTTTCAAGTTTGAAAGTGTGGTCTAGTGGTAGAGACTTAAATCCCTCTTTAGAGGGTCTTGGGATCAAATCCCATTAAGATGAAATTGGGGTTTGGTTTAGAACTTTAGTTAGGCCTAGTTGTTTGTTGGCCTTGCCTTGGTAGGCAAGGATATTGTGCTTAGATTGATTATAAAGTATAGTAGCTTAAGGGATTTTGACCCCTAGGTAGTAGGTCCATTTTTATATGAGGATTTTTGAAAGATGATGTTTTGGCTTGTATTGAAACTTGAGATTAGTTATAATAGAGTTATCATATCTTGAAGCATTTTGGTTTCTTTCAGAGGATGTTTTTGAAGATTATATTTTTTGCATGGTGAGATATTGATTTTGCATAATTCTTCTTTTGTCTTAAGATACTTTTAAAATGTAAATGGAAAAGGCCAGAGTGTGACACACCCCCTTGTTTAGTAGGTTGTTAGCCAAAGCAGCAACTATGCAAACCACCAACCACCATGGTTAGCTTCGGGATTTGTTATAATGAAAGCTTAAACTAACAAACCACAGATTTTTTTTCTCTTGGGTCTTAGTGCTTTTACAGCTTGTTTGGAGATCATGGTATAAAGAAGACATCCAATATCATAGTACCTTTGCCATTTCGATAACAAAGTTTCAAACGGTTAATTAAATTTGAAACCTTAACTTCAGCATGTGATTTTTTAATTTTGAAATTTTGTACTGATTATAAATAATAATAAACAAGATTTTGTCAATGATATGGAATAGTCTAGTGTGTTTAAATTGCCTTAGTTTTAAATTCTTGTCATGGAAGATCTGCGATTCTAAACCTAACACTTGAACTTTTATTTTATTAAAATTTCCACACAAACAATAAGTAATTTTTCAAAAGTTCAGCAAAACTAAAAATAATTTAATTTATGCTGAATTGGTAAAAGTATTACGGCATGGAGATGGTGAGGGAATCCAAGTGCTCACTAATAATAGGTAGTTCTTTCTACCTTAGGATCCATCACTTAGTCACATTCTTTGAAAGATCAATAACGAGTGTCAAGCGGGTATCAAAAATGTTCTCAAATATCATCTAGCTATCTTTATTTTAAACTTTGCAAGGCATCACTTTGAATGATACCCTGACTGATAACCGGATCATCGATTCACACACAAGTGAGAACTGGCTCCTAGAAAAATAAAATAATAATATTGAGACTTGAGTGAGGAAAAACCTTTTTACCTGGGTCAGGTTTTCAAAGTTTTGTGTACCCTAGGTAGTAGGTCAAAATGAGTAATTAATAGGTTAAAATTAGGTAGTAGGTCTAAACCCTCTCAAAAACTAATTATACCTGGTTTGTGAGAACCACCAAATAATAACCAACTGTTCTCAAACTTATGAGAATTGGCATTGTGAGAACTGGTTTAATTTTTAAAAAAAAAGTGATGCCTTGTCTTGATGCATAAATTTTATTTTAAAAAAAAAGTGAAAATTGAAACCTTTTGTAAGTTATTTTGTGAAAATTGGACTCAGTAAACATTAATTTTTTTTGATACTCACCCAACATTGGTTATTTTCTTCTAATCGTGCTGCATGGGAAGTTCCCATGAGCAAATAATATGCTTGGAACCCAACATGGATAATCAATACTCTCTTTCCTTTAGTTCTCCACACAATCGAATGCAAAAATGGTGCCAATTTTTTTGGAGGAGAGAATCATGAATAATTTCTAGATAGAGAAGTTCATTTCATTCAAGTCCCACTATTTATTAGTTGAACACAGAAAACTAAAGAATAATTCTAATTAATTTTGGTTTTAATTTTTTTCATAGCTTTGGTGATTCTGCCCATTGTGAGGGGACTTCACAATGCATATCCATGTGAGATTTGGGATACAATTTTGACTTGAATTGAATTGAGAATCAGTTTCTGCAGGATAAAGCCCCAAGGTGAGGGTAATCTCGTAATAATAGGCCTAAGAGGAGGTTGTAGCCAAGTCTAACCTCACATTTGAGGAACTTCCTCAACATACGGGCTTTAACCATCATAAAGCACAAGGTGAAGACTATAGTGAACTTAAACATATTTAAATCACAAGGCATAGGAGTGGGAGGGTTGCTTACTCCTTAATAGTGGGATGAATCTTATAGGACCATATGCATGTATTTACTAGCCTAACCCCCTCCCACTCATAAGTGGTAGGTGTAACATCTCTCTTCAATTCTAGGGAGTGATGTTCATAAATATAAGGTGCCCTTGATATCAATTGAGCCAAAAAAATTTCAAGTTCTTTACATTGGTGATAGTTTGTACTTCCTTTAAATTTTTGAAAATTTTAAATTCAATTTGCATTCAAATTACCTAACCTTGTTAGATATGATGGTCATTGATAGGAGATCAATGAAAGAATAAAAATGAGGAAAAACATAGATTTACAATAAGCTTTTTCACTCAACCTTAAGACCATACAAGTTATTACATACTTTAGGATTCATCCTCAAGTTTTGGCCTACTCTTAAATAAAAAGCTAGAGCACGACATGTAAATATTACCTTCCCTAATAGTGCATGCATATAGTTGTCATCCCATACAAATATTACCTCCACCATAGCTAGGATGAACAATACATGCAATCACTATTACAAACGTGAACGCAGTTCACTAGTCCTTGTACACTAAACCAATCAAATTCATTGTACCCCCCATTAGGCCCTGTTCACTATGACTAGTGAATTGACTTATAATCCAATGAAATCACTCTACATACATGAGCACTTTTTTTGTATTTTTTTAATGAATGAATTACTCAACTAACTTTAGCTCAAATATTTGATAGTTTTAAAAAGTTAAATGCATAAAACACAAATATTTAAAACAAAAATACTGATACAATGTTAACATCAACAAGGTACACAATTTCATCATTTGGCATGAATTTGTTTGAACCTACCATGATGAGCAGAGCCATTTCCCAATGAGTCACTTGTCATAAGGTGTAAGAGATGTTTCTAAGATTTTTTTAAGAAAATAATTATTATATTATTTGATTTTGTTGCCATAGTTTGTGCATAGCTTTGTCATTAGCAGCAAGCAAAGGAGATGTTTCACAGCAATATGGCAGGTTTTGCATGATCAAAGTACCAGTTGGGGGAGAGAGGGAGGGGTGGAGCATCCTCTAGCATGATTGGGCCCTGATTGAAATGAATGTGAAAAGTAGGATGGGCTGAGGGGTCAAGCTGAACAATTTTTTATTTTAAAAAATATAATTACAATATTCTTAAATTACTTTTTATTATAATGTATAAAATATATTATAATAAAAAATAAAAATCATATATATATATATATATACATTGATGACTTTAAGTATCTGCACCAAATTGTCCTTACTTTTATTTTGTTTATTGGGATGGAGAAAGAAAAGGTACAAGGAGGAAGCTCCTGAGAACTTTATTTAAATGACAAAAGGGCCCAAAACAGCAAGTAGTACTCTTGTACTATGAAATAGGTAGTTTTTTTTGGCACACATTCCCAAGAGAACAAAAAATGTGCAAATTTCCAGCTTTGGCAGAGTTTGCAAAAAGTGCATGTTTTTGTTGTTGTTGTTGCTGCAACCAGCCAGCCAACCAACAACAACATTCAATCAAATTTGCTTAAATTTTGGTGGCATTGTGCAACAAGACTAGGCTACTCCTCCCAGTTTGTTTGTTAGGCTCTGCCCCCACAGGACTGACTATGGCATTCGATCCAACTTTTGGAAGTTTTACCTTATTAGAACTAGTTTCACATTCGGTGAACCCGTTTCTTTGGTGAAAGTGTTTAGACCATTTAAATTGGAACAGATGTTTTTTGGTGTTGAGAGTGTGATTCCAAAAGAAGTTATTATCTGCATAGAGATAAATAAATACATGGGTTGGAGATGGGTTGATGGACAAACCCTAATTTTTTCAGCAAACCCTAATTATATATATTTCACAGCATTTCATCTTCTAGACCCATTACTTTATGGAAGAAATAATAATAATAATAATAATAAACCATAAGTGAAAAAAAAATTGCAATAAAAAATGGAGGAAATTTTTTTGGGGGAAGGAATGGAAACAATTGAATTATATCTTGGATCAAATTGGCCACACACACTCTCAGCTGGCATGCAAAAAGCATTCCCACATCATGTTCAAAGCCCCTAAGTGAGGTACAGGTTCAAGTTGCAGGAAGCAAGCTGAGAGCTGCATAATTCTACTACAAACAAAAAAAGTAAAAAGTGCAACAGAAGTCGTGTGAATCTCTCTCTCTCTCTCTCTCTCTCTCTCTTCTTCTTCTTCTCAGTGCTCACCAACCCTTCTTGGCACACTGAAGAAAATATTATACAATGATAGAGGGCGTTGCCAGGAGCTAAACAGCCATCTTCACTTCTGGCAATGTGTTACAAATTATGTCTTTTAGTTTGCATCATCACACTGGCACCAAGCTAGCTACTTAACTAAGTTAGATGTTGTGTGATAGGGTTCTAGCTAGGTTAGATGCTTTGTGATATGTTCTAGTTAAGTTAGATGTTTTGTGATATGTTCCAAACAAACGTTTCACCTTTCAGAGGTCCAAATGAAAATTGTTGGGATGTGCTATGTCTAGTGGAGGAAAACCTTTACATTGAGGGAGCTTGTGGAAAAACACTTGCATTTTTCCAAATCTCGTTTGTGAATGAACACCCTCCCATCCACCTTTGAAAATCTCCATTTGGAAAAATCTCAACTGGTGGTCACTAGTGAACACTCACTTGGGTTGCTAGTGAACACTCACTTGAGCACCTTTCAGGAGTTTATGTTGAGATATTAGTCTCGAGGTCTTGATTGCTTGCTTTGCTTGTCAAGATTGTAGATCTTTTGTCTTGATGCATGTGTGTACTTCTAGCTTCAAGAAGCCCTTCTTCTTCATACTTCTCGATGATCTTTAACAATTAGCCTCCTAGGTTTAAGGAATATTCGATGGCTCGGATTGATCAATGAGTCCATTCACCTGTGACCTATTTGTGTAGATATGTGTTTCTTGTACTATGGAGTGCTTTTTTCTTCTTTTTTCCCCCCCCCCCCCAATTTTGTGATGTACTCACATTGGCAATCATCCACAAGAGGAAGGAGCCAAATTTGGTTAGAGGTCAGAGAGGACAGTACAATTTATTATTGTTTGGTGAATCCTTTTATGTTGTGTCGAGGCCCTGGGTGAACCCGCACCCATGTTGGTACCCATTGTAAAAAATCCCCAAAATTCATTTAAATTATTTCTAAATATATTACAAATATTCAAGTCTCTATGTTCAAGTTTTAATGATTTTTTTTACCATCAGAACCTTGCAAAAATTTATTAATTTATAAAAAAAATCGCTGATTCAAAAAATGTTAAAAGGCATTAAAAATAAGGGAAAATTTAAAAGACGTCAAATTAACACAAATTAAATGTTAAACACTCTCCATCTCAACAACCATTTGTAATAGGTCGATTGCGATCTATCAAGGGTGTGTTCTGAAAGGGTGGAAGTCGAGAAGTAGCTTTTTTGGGGGTCTTAACATGGTCACTAGGAGATGTCACTCAAAGAGGTGAAGGTACCAACCGTGGGCGTTGGTTTGCCCTGGCCATTTGTCATAACTACCTTCCAGTCGGAGCATAATATTGTCTAAATATGGCAACTTCCATGATTTATTTCAGCATAAGAAATGTGGTGCTTCTTTGCTCCAAGAAAATCATAACTTTGTACTATGTCCTTCATCATGCAGAAAACTACTACTCATGACATCTAACACATAGCAAGAAACCGTAGTATCTCATGAACTCCCAAATCTGTTCCAGCAAATCTGTTGCAGACAATTCTCTAAAATACAAGACAAAAATTTTCACATCACCAAAAAGAAAATGCAAATTAGTGACGTATGCTCAACATCAAAAGTAAAGCACTGGCAAAAAGAAAAGATAAGACACTCAAGCTTTGTTGGCCTTGCCTACTACCCAAGGCAAGGATATTGTGTTTAGATTCATTATAGAGTATATATTGTAGCTTTATGGATTTTGGCATCTAGGTAATAATAGGTCTATTTTTTATATGAGGATTTTTTTGAAAGATGATGTTTTGGCTTGAGTTGAAACTCGAGGTTAGTTATAGAGTTATAATGTCTTGAAGGATTTTGGTTTCTTTTAGAGGATTTTTTGAACATTATATTTTTGCATGCTGAAATATTTGAGTTTCCATAATTCTTCTTTTTCCTTAAGATACTTACTTTTTAATGTAAATGGCAAGGCCATAGTGTGACACACCCTTTTTTTTTAAGTATTTACTTGTGACTAACTTCTATGTGGTCATCTTGTGCCCTCCTTCCTTTTCAAGGTGGTCACTCCATGTGTCACCATGACAAGATGACCGACCGAGTTGCCACCCAACATACATTCATCTCAAAATCTGACTTTTAAGGTGCTCGGATGACAACAACAACAAAACTTTTGACGGTTTTTCCATGTCAACTTTTTGATCAGCTGACAAGTACCACCATAGCTGGGTTGGTTGTAACTTGTGACAAGCAAACTCGTGAATGGGTTGGTTAGAACTTCTTCAAAAGTGCCTAAAACTCGAAACAATTTTTCAATGCTCGTGAAGTTTCAACGCCCAGCTATCCATCATCTTGATAGCTAGAGTTAGTTACATGTACTCAACTTTGATGCTAGAGTCATGTGTACTAAGAAATGAAACCCATTAGTGCATATGTGTCTAGGGGTTTCATTTTTCAATTTTGTGTTATTAAATAATTGTCAGATTATTTTTCCAACAAAATAGCAAAATTAGTTGAATTGTGCACAAGAAAAACACACAATCACTTGAAAAGATGCACATTCGGAGAAGAATTAGCCATTGGCAAGGTGACACATGGGTTTTCTAGCGATTCATTTTCTTTATCATAAAAATATAGCAATAATTAGTGTTTTCAAAACTAGAATTATTTCAAGTAATCAAATTATCTGTGAAGTTTCATGAATTGGGTGCAAGAACAATTAGTAACACCAAGATAGGGAATCACAAAGGAGACAATAAAGGCATGGCATAGAGGGAGGCCAATTTATGAAAATTGAAGAATATAATCTTCAAAAAATCCTCTAAAAGAAACCAAAATCCTTCAAGAAATTATAACTCTATAACTAATCTCAAGTTTCAAGCCAAAATATCATCTTTCAAAAATCCTCATATAAAAATAGACCTATTACCTAGGAGCCAAAACCCCTTAAGCTACTATATACTCTATGATGACTCTAAACACAAATATCCTTTACCTTGGCCAACAAAATTTAACAAATTGTAATTTTTAAGCACACAATAATATATTTTCTTTCCCACCAGCCATGTATGGAGTTATATTTAATTAGCTAGCCAGCCAGACAGCCACCTAGAGTAAAAAATTCACTAGTGAAAATTTGAAAAAACATAATAGTGGGTGGCAAAAAGGATTAGATCATAATAGTTCACCATAAATTAATTAATATGCATATGCCAAAGCTAATAATAACTATACAAAACCTTCATGAGTCATGACTTTAAATGAGGTTGAAATTATTATAAATTAAATTTTCAAGTAGGTTTTTGTAGCCCTCTTTATAGAAACCTTGATGGCTGGCTAATCATGTCCTCATTCATCCATCCATTCATTCATTCATCCATTCATTCATTGCTCCTCAATGTCTCTCCTCCTGACTAAGCCTGACTCATAAGATCAGCATCTCAAAAGCCTGATTCCAACAAAAAGAAGAAAAGAGGGATTTTATGACAAAAGTAACCTCACCTAATTCCCTTTCATTTTCTTCCCAGTGCCTTCCCTGAATCCCTTCCTTTCTTTTCCTTTCCTTTCCTTTCCTTTCCTTCCAAGCTGCTCCTCCTTAAGGCTGCAAAGGAACTGCTACCAGTTGTGGGTAATGTGCTCTTTTTACACTTTTCACTTTTAGCTGAGTGCGCTACATACTAGTCTCTCTGTTGCAGCAGTAATGGCCACATGGACCTATTGCATGTTGAATTGCCCAGCTATCTAGTAGGGTTATGTGTAGGTTTTCAGCTAGAAGGGGAAAAAACATTGGTTAGTTGTGAGAGTGAGTGAGTTGGTTGGTTGATTGGTTATAGGAGAGTTTGTTGAGTTAGTTTTGGAGCTACAAACCATCAATTTCTATCAAAGTTGCTTTTGGGGAATTTATGTTTTGTTTTCAATTTTGGATCACCAAGCTATAATTGTGGGTTAGGGGAGAGAAGAGAAGGAACCCAACTTGAACCCAAAAAGGTCTTGCCCATTGTAGCATCAAGTCTAACTTGCACAAAAACAAAAAATTTGAGTTTTAAAAAAATTCAAAAGAAAGTTTTAACATTGTGTTAAGACCTTGACTAATCTCATGTTACTACATCAACTTATTAGGATTATTTATGGTGACTCAAGGAGGTGTTTGGTCCTATTACCTTGTTTTTATCCTTTCATTTTAAATTCACATTTATGAACTCATCCTAATCTCATCCCAAAATTTTCATCCTTTTTTTTTCTTACCTCGGCTAGGGGTTACCTTGGGTTGCATTCCATTGCAAAACTAAGAAACAATTGGTATTTTACCTTTGATAGCCTTTGACAAAACTAAGGGTTTGTGAAGTGAAGTAGTATGTAAGCAAAAGATTCCAATTCCAAACACTGAAATCAACTACAAAACTTAAAATCCAAGCATTCGAAAACCAAAATTCAATTTCAAGATAGAAAATTTAAAAAATTGTGACTATTGGTAACCTTACCATAATCCAAATTCAACCTTCAAGCTTCCACACCATAACAAATTCCAATGTTTTTTCAATTTTGAGTTACTACTCCCAAAAAAAAAGTTTTGGAAAGTGAAAAACTTTTGCCCAAACATTTGAATGATTAGCTCCAAATGCATTGTCAATTGATTCCATAGAGTAGTTTTCATAAAAGTGAATGTAGAAAATTTACCAAATTCATTCTTCTATTGAATTAATAACTTGCACAAGAACAAGTTCAGTAGCTTATATACCCAAGTATCAAGGATTTTTGATGATGAGGAAAAGGTCTTTCACATTCTTGTGTCATACATGCCACAACCTTTGCATATACATGTTTTGCAACAAAACTATGTGCCCCCATTCAGTTTTCAATGTGGCCCAAACACATGTTGCCCAACAAACTCAAAAACCAAATGATTTATTTTTAGATTCAAATATATAATCTATAACAACTTTGACAAGTTTGCTTTCATGAATAGAATTGATCAAGGCATGGAAATTAACAAACACATGATTCACCATGAAAAAAAGGGTGGATGTCACAACACGTAATATGTTCATCCCCTTCACAAATTTTGATTATCGAGTTATAAAATCACCCACAAACACATCATATAATTATGCAAATTTGTTTAGGAATGCATTGCCTTTAGTAGTGGCACAGTAACCTTAACAATGTTTTTACATCAATGTTTTGTGGGTGTATCCAATGCCGCTTTCACGATAATAATGCAATATTTGGACTTGACACATGATTAAAAGGATTGATCATAGATATCCACCCAATTTGGATGTTACACCACATTTTGTTGCCCTTAATTTTCATCATTTTTGCCAATTTATTATGTTTCTTATGAATATGGTTATGATATGCATAAAAACATTGTAAAAGACCTTTAATGCAAGACACCACAAGTAGGGGTGAGAGGGTTTGTCTTATAATTAATGTTAAGGATAAAATTGCACAATCAATATTGCATCCTATTTATATGTGTTTCATACTTGTTTCAATACATGACATCCATGTTTAAACGATACAAACTTGTGAAAAAACAAATTTTGTATGATTAGTATTACTAAATTAATGGCATCAAAAGGTTGTGATGTAATCCTACATAATATAAGCATGGACACTTGCCCAACTTGCATTATCCATAGATGTGACCTCATCACGAAGGATAAAAACTTGGTATTTTGGAAAATAATTTTAATGTTAATTTTCATTCACACATTCTTAATGTGTTGTGCGATTTTCAACTAATTTTGTTAGAACAATGTTTTTTGAAGATAAATCAAAATGAATAAGGTACTCAAACAAACTTGATTATAAATCCTCATAATTTATTATTGGCTTATGTTTACTTAATAAATTGAAAACATTTGCAAATCAAACAAGTTTCCATTTGTCTATTACTACTTGACCAATATTACGTTGTTAGAAAACATTTTTTGTGGATAGCTAACTAAGAATAAGATTAGTTATGCCTAGCACTGAACATAAGGAATTTCGTTCTTTACATACTCACAATTTGGATCCATGAACCACTTACCATTACAAGTTTTTTTGTTATATGTATGTTTATCTATAGAATCCCACATAAGCACCAAAACCTATTTTTAATTCTCAATTTTAGTACATACACAACATTTGAAAAAAGTTACCAATTTAGCTTCATTCAAAATGAGTTCTACCCACAACATTTTTACAACCCAAACATCCTAAAACTTGTAGTTTTCCATGAATCAAGTACTTTTTTTGTTTATTGAAACTAGCGACATGTTGATTTGCAACAACAACAAGTTTCAAGGATGTTAGGGTCTATATTATAATTATGAGGTGAACAATCTAAAGTTTAAAGGCATGAACTTGGTTTTTATAAACTTGTTCATGTTATTGGATTTGGATGCATTGCAACAAATTGACTCATTGGGTGCAAGACTATTTGTTATGATGTGACCATTAAAAAAATACTTAAACTTGAAGTTATTTGGAATTGCAAACATGGTTGAAACTTCATACACTTTCAATCCCATTCCTAAATCCATGGCTATAGGTAATAAATTAGACCTTAAAGATTTACTAGAAAGAAATTTCATCTCAAATTTTAAATACACCACAACTGTGCACCACAAAGTGTTGCATTACAAAATTGTTTGCCTTATACAAGCACATTATGAAAAAACTAAGAACATCATTATGATAGATATAGATCACTTCAATAGTAGGAAGATGTTTGAACTTCATGTTTCATATGCACACAATGTACACATGAACAAAAAGGTGACCCACAACACAATGCAAAGTGCATACAACTAGTTTGATAAGAAAAAGAAGGTGAGAGGTCAAAGTTACAATAAGATGCTAACAAAATCAAGGTATAGATCAAAGTTCCAACAATGATTAGTTACCCCACAAACCATTTGACATTGTATACATAAACAAAGGTGAACTAGATAAACAATGGCATGATTATACTTGTACCTTATATTAAGTTGCAAAAAAAAAAAACCAATAATGCACATTGCTCACCCTACAAGCAAAATTCGATAAATGTAATTTTATTTTGAAAGCAACAACCTTGAAATTGAATGGCCAAATCCAACAAAACAATTAATGAGTGAACAATAGTTTTTAAAAAGCACATGGTGCACATTCAACAACTTGCAATTGAAATGTTTAAGGTATTCCATAGTCCATGATACAAGTGCTTTATAAATTATAACAAAGTGCTCCAAGACATGAGTCAGAAGCAATTGCACATAATGCACAATGCACATTCATATTGCACAATCAACTAGTAAACACGGGTTTGATAAAAAAATCAACTATGAAGGAAAGGGTTATGATAAAAAAAATCAATAGCCTTCAAAAGACTATGATTTGAAACAATTTGTATCCAAAGTTGGTGCATAATTTGCAAGACAATGGTTTTCCCTTGGTAGTGGGCCAATGACACATTGTGTCCTTACATGTTCACCATGGTGACACCAACAGATTTTAACGATACAAGTGCGATTTGGGGCAGGTCAAAATCAACAAGATGCCATTTTTGTGATTTGCCACCATTGTATCTTTTTGTGGAAATATTAATTTTCACCACTCGGTGACCTAAAAACAACTTGGGGGGCAACATGCAAAAAGACCCCAAAGGAATTTTTTTTTTGAAAAAAATTGACCAATGTCATGACCATAATATTTTCCAGGTAGAATAAAAAAGTTCAATAAACATTGACTTTGATAGCTTGTTGCCATTGAAACATTAGTGGGATTCCTAAAAAATTTGGGGCACATCACATTAACAAAATGCCATTTTGTGATTCAAAGCCACCTCAAAACAAAATTTTCGGTCAGGGCCAAAAAAAAAAAAACACTGGGACTCTTCGTTGCCTCTGGGACCTCTTCGTCTTCTTCTTCTTCTTCGTCTTGTTGTTGTTCTAGAGGAGAAGCAACAACCGAATAGTTGTGACGGTTTGCAGGAAGAGTCACGGCGATGTCGTGATCGATCGGGTGCATGAAATGAAATCAGCCAATGCAGCATGCAACGACCACTGCACAATGCTGCACTGTTGTAGCTTTGATCCACCTGCAGCTCCTCGACGTGTGTGGAGAAAGTGGGTGCTGCTGTTGCTGCTGCTGTTGCTGTGAGCAGTGGAGCTTTATTTTTTATATCTGGTTCCTGTGTGTGGGGGGGGGGGGGGGGGGGGGTTTTGGGTTGTTGCTGTTGCTGTTGCAGGCGTCATCAGCTATAGCAAGCTACTCTAGTCTTAAGTGTTGATGGGTTTGAATGTAAAAGTCTAACTGCTTGAGTGCATTTGAAAGCGGTGTCTGCATGATATTGACATGAAGCTCATGTTGATGGAGTGTCAGGAGTCATCGATGGATCGGGTAGTAGGCCTCTTTTGTGCCTCTGCAGTGCTGCAGCAGTAGCGGTACTAGCTAGCTGCTAGAGCTTTTGAGCTTGGGGGCCCAAGACAATGAGGAAAAGAGCAAGCGCTAGGCTGGTACAGAGACACAAGGGACGGAAATGGACCCTGAGCAAAATTAGGGCGACTACTGTGCAGCAAGGCTGCAGCAGGATCGTGCTTGTTATGATGAATACTTTAGTAGGTAAAAGAGAGAGAGAGAGAGAAGACTGGTGAAGGAGAGAGAGAGCGCGCGCGCGAGAGAGAAAGGTTGTCAGAGATGGGTCACAGAGGACAGAGTGATCTTTTGTACTATGCGCACGCCGCATCGCCCAGTCGAAAACGGTGGTGGGAACTTGTGGCCAAGGCCCCCTTCTTAATCATCGCCGCCTTGTGCTTCACCAACCCAATCCCGCCGCGTGTGGATTCTGGTACCTAGATGCTGCAGCAGCTTTTTTGCGAATTTCAGGAAAACTCTCAAAAAGAAAACAAAAACAAAGCAAAACAAAACGAACAAACAAACAAACAAACAAACCCAGCAACAAAACCAAAAAAAAAAAAAAAACACAGAAGAAAAAAGTTGCAACAGCTACAGGAGCGAGCAGCAGGAGCAGACGCTGCAGTAGTATATTGCTCTTCGTCCCCTGGGCTGTTTGTTGTAGCCCAGCGTCTTCTTTCTTCTGTCATATTCGACACGAGGAACATCCCTTTCTCCCCATGAGATATTCTTGAGTCTTGACTGCTCCCTGCTCCGACCCCCCTGCACGACTACAAATTAGTGATTGCTGATTCTGGTTGATGCCGGCAACTACGACTAGTGCTGATGATTTTTCCTAGTCCACCTTCGCGATTGAGTGTCACTGTCTGTTTTCTCTTTCTCGACTATTGCAAAACATCATTCGCAGCTGGAGTTGCGGCATAAACTACTTGTTTGTTGTTCATGTGAACCATAGCTGCAGTATGCAAGTCAACGTCGATCCGGAGTTTGAACTTGTGATCATCTGCGAACTTCCGTTTGCTTATCTCATGAGTGATCACGTGCAATAATTCCGTGCGAAGCAGCAGCAGCAGCAACGGGCTGCAGGAGCATTGTCTTTCTTGACGTGATCATCGACTGTGTTACCCACAAGAGCTAGATAAACCGGAACCTGCTTGTCATGGGTCATGGTGGTCGAGGAACAGCTGCAACCCATCAACAGCAGCAGCAGCAGCAGCAGCAGCAGCAACTCAATGGTGAAAACCCCATTGCAGTAAAATCAGCAGCTGTGTCTGCTCGGGTCCTACTTCTCTCCAGCAGAAAACGCATGATCACTACTGCAGCAAGTGGTCTGCAGCAACAGCAGTTGTCCACCAGCTGCAGCAGCTTGCCTCCCTGGTTACCGCTGCATGCTTCGGTCGCTCTCAACCTGGCTCTAGTGTACTACGTCATGTGTATAAATATAGCAGCAGCTCCAGGTACTCATCAACACTCGACTCGGGAGCAGCAGCAGCTAGTTCCTGGATCCACGAGTCGACAACAAGATGCTGCAAGATGCAGCAGCTCGTCAAATGATCATGAGCTGCTGCAGCAGCAGGGTGGTGCAAATCGAGATTATAGATTCTGCTCTTGCAGCAACAACAGCAGCAGTTCCACATCTGCAGCAAGAGCTCACAAGAAGCCGGTGCAGGACTTAATGTTTCATGACGACGATGTGCAGCGGCCGGTGACATCAGCTCTTGTTAGCCCAGCTCCTCATCTTTCGTCTTCTGCCCTGGAGCACGCACACGAGTGCTCCAGCAATGGCCATTTTGTGGTGTTCGATCAGCAGCAGCAGCAGCAGCAGCAGCAACAACAACAGCATGAGCAGCAGCGGTCGGATGGTCACCTGCAGCAGCGGCGGCGGCGGAGAACTGGAGCTTGTCACTGTCATGCATGCTTCAAGGGGCCTCAATGCGCAGAACTTGCAACCGACTGCATCCTCAACCTTTCCTTGTGAGAAATCGATCAATCACTCTTGATCCCCAGCTCCTACATCTTCTAATTCGACTCGTGCAACAACTCGCTACCGTTCTGCTGCTGTGACACAGCTGCATAGTGATCATGATACATGAAGATCTCTATACTCGCAGTCGATAATCCGAACAACTCTTTTGTTTTTGCAATGCTGTCGATGGAGCTCGTCGAGCTCGTTCCTTTGATCGAGCTAGTAGATCAACCAGCACCTTGAACTCTGAATCCCTGATGCATTGAAAGACGTAGCTACAGCCACGAAGAATGCTGCACGTACGCGCGCTATGTTGCATCTTCTTCTTCTTCCTCCTCTTCCTGCTGTTGCAGCAATTGGTTTCTAACTAGTGTGGTGATTGTTGTTTGTGTTGTGCTGCAGTGGCGATCCTACAATGTTCGAGTCTTATTGGCTTGCTCTTGGATCACAAGCAACCACTAGCATCCCAGCATGGCAAGGCATGAGCTATTTCGCACACAAACACAACGCCTTCTTGTTTGTGGATCCTTATCTGGAGCAAGCGATCCGCGAATTGCACAGCCTTGTGGGAAACGCTGTGACAAAGAATCGACACATTGTGGTGGGTGTGGGTTCTACCCAATTGTTCCAAGCTGCAATCTATGCTCTGGTCTCGCTGCAGCAGCCTCCAGCTGCTGCTCCAAACTCCAGTACCACTCCCACCAACATCGTCTCCGCCGTCCCGTACTACTCGGTACGTCAATGCATCAGCTCCGCCATCTCCAACTCCTCGTGATCAGCCTTGATCTCCAACTCCGCGCGTTTGCTTGATGATCTTTAACACCCCGATGCTTGCTTGATCTCCCAACTCCTCCGTGTGCTTGAGCTTCAACTCAGTATAATATGTGCTCCATCACCAACTCCCAAGTTTTGCTTGATCTTCAACTCAGTATCCAGCTCCATATCGAACTTCCTCTGTTTTGATCTTTCCACTCCAAATGCTGCTTGATATTCTTCTTCTTCTTCTTCTTCTTCTTCTTCAACTCTCATGAATGCTGCTTGATCTTGATCTTCTTCAACTCCTAATGCTGCCTGGTCATCATCTTCTTCAACTCCCAAGCCAGTGTTTGATCATCATCTTATTCAATAACTCACTATACTTGATCTTCCAACTCCTAATGCTTCATCTTCCTACTCCCAATGCTTCTTCATCTTCCAACTCCCAGTGCTTCATCTTCCCTGTAATTCACCAAGTGGGTATGTCATTTTCTTGCTCTGCTGCATTTTGTTGCAGATCTGGGTTTTATGGGTTTGAAATATGTTTTGGATTGTGTGAAATTTGGCTGCAAAATATATTATTGAGTCCCATAGTCAGTCCTATTGTACTTCCTCTGTATGTGAATCTAATCTGATGAAATCTTTTTGTAGCTCCCAAAAAAAAGAGTAATTTCTTTGCAAGTTTAGCAATGGTTTCAAGAGCTTCTTTTTTCTTAGTTAAATGTTGAAGGAAAACATTATTTCATGGTGCTGTAGTTTCTCTCCCTTTTAGGCCCAGAGGGAGCCAACAAACCAAAGAAAAGATTGGAAAGTTTTTTATGGCTTTGGAAGCCTTCAAAAACGGTCATTTTTTTCCTTTGGCACTGGCTTCTTCATCCTAAATGGGAAGCTAAATTTCTTTGTAAGCCCACTTTTTCCATGCTCTCAAACTTCTCCTTTCTTTCTTTCTCTCCAGGTTTGTTTCCTCCTTTCATATCCTTCTGGGTTTTTCCATTTTTGTTGCTTATCATTAGCCTTTAGCCCACTTTTTTTGTGTTTTTTGTGCGTTTCAACTAGAGCCTTCATAATTTCAAATGTTGGGGAGTTTTCTGTAAACCCCACTTTTCATGATCTCAAAGTTCTCCATTTTTACTTTCCTCAATTTGTTTCCTCTTCTTATTAGGTTTTCTTTCCCAGTTCTTGCTTGAAATTACTGTTTCTCATTCTCATTGGTTTTCGTGTTTCATTGGCTTCCTAATTAAAAGTGGGGAGTTTTTCCTAACCCCACTTCATAATGCTCTCAAAGTTGTCCTGGGTCCTTAGTTTGCTTAGTTTGCTTGTTTCTTCCATTCTCTTTTTTTGGATTTTTTCCATTTCTTCTTGGGTCTGTGTAGGTCTTCTCCTCCTTATCTTTTAATTTTTCTTGAGCTAGCTAGCATTAAGAGAAGCTTTCTTAGATGTGTCAAAAACTCAATAAATTGGTTAATGTTTGACATTAACCTCCATCTACAGTCAGGAACTGATGAAGTCAGTGCATATGTCATGGTAAGTCAGTGGTCAACAAAACCCTACATGTTTCTGCTGAAGGTCCCTAACCTAATTTTACATGTGCAAATGGTGGGTTGCCAGTGTTGTTGAAACTACTGCTAAATATTTTGTCTTCTGGACTTCTTTTCTTTCCTTTCTTTAAGGATGGGTAAATTTCCTCTTGTTACATGCTTGCTGATTCAATGGGTTGTTGTTATAATGTCATCACAAAAATCTATCCACTTAAAACACTAACCCAAACAAATCTGCCTGCATGGCAGGCGTATCCAGAAGCATTTAGCTTTCAACAGTCAGCGAAGTACAGATGGGCAGGAGATGCATCCAAGTTCCAGCAAGGAAATGGAGACCAGAAAGCAGCTTACATTGAAATAGTGACATCACCCAACAACCCAGAAGGGAGCATACGCCAAGCCGTGCTTCAGGATGATGCATCATCATATGGATCTACCATACATGACCTCGCATACTACTGGCCACAATACACTCCCATAACTGCCACAGCTGACTACCCTGTCATGCTTTTCACTTTCTCCAAGATCACAGGCCATGCTGGTACCCGCCTTGGGTAAGCACAAGAAGATCAGCTTTAGGTCATTCTTTGTTCATGTCATTCATCCCCTTCTTACCAGGAATTTTGCAATTGTATGGGTAGTGTAAATTTCTTGGTCTATCTCTTTGTGCTACAGACTTGAACAGGTGCTGAATTAGACTGCTTCCTTCTGCATCAAGTTCTCATTTATGTATGTTTTTTTATCTTGTTTTTGCCTGGAGACCAAAAAATTCTAAGGGATACACTTGGTCTAAAGTTGCTGCTGTAACTCTACCGCATTTCACAAACAAAATGTAGTTAAAGGGATTCACTTGGCTAATTGAAAATGATGAACTTGTTACACAACAATTCATGGGTTCAATCTGTCGGTTGCAGCTGGGCTATTGTGGAAGATATGAGCGTTGCAACCAAGATGTCAGAGTTCATTAGAGTCAATACGGTGGGTGTGTCACAAGATTCACAACTGCGAGCTACAACTTTGATCCACACAATCATAAATGGCCATAAACAGGCAAAGATGAAGCAGAAACATGTAAAAGATAATGGTGGTGAAGAGGAAGAAGAAGAAGAAGAAGAAGAAGATCATCTTGTTGATTGGAACACACAAAAAAAACAATGGAGGCCATTCTTTCACTATGGCCAGACCATCTTGGAAGAGAGATGGAGACAGGTGCTCTTGGTGTTGGAAGGCCACTCTCTTTTCAACATCCCCACCTATGATCAAGCCTTCTGCTCCTTCTTGCACAAATCATTCCGACCCAACCCAGGTATAATATCAAAGCTCATGCCTTGTCTGCTTCTTGTACTTGAGCATGTATGGTAGATACTATTTGCAATGCAGTAGTTAGATCCAATTCTATGTTGCCATGTTGTTGGACATATTTCTCTGATGATCATCTTCTGCAGCTTTTCTATGGCTGGAGTGTACTGATGGTCAAGACTGTCACCAACTACTCCTCAAGCATCGCATTGTAACACGGGATGGTCCTTCATTTGGAGCTTCTTCTGCCTTTGTCCGTCTTAGCCTACTTGATCGAGATTCACTGTTTGATCTTCTCTTGCAACGACTAGCTTCTCTCAGATAAGAAGGAAGAGTGTATCACAACAACAAAATCCCATGGTTTTCAAGTGTTGAAAACTCTCATATTTGGATTGTCTCAGTAATGACAAAAGCTGTGAGAAAAATGTGAACTCACGAAATGGGGCTGATGATGATGGTGATGCCAGTACCCAATCTTCTGTTTGCATCAAGGGACAAGAATTGGGTTCAACTTCTCACACTACTGCGTGTGCTGTTCCCCCCTTTTTGTAAAAATGATGCTGTAAGCCTCAAGAAGGGGCAGAAGGGTTGTTGTCACCCCTCTTGTAAAAATGATGCTGGCAGTGTGCACTTGAGCCAAGTATACATCTGTAGGATTTTGAGAGATAAATCTAACAGACTCTAAATTTCAGTTTTCCATGGAAGAAAATTGGGTCGAGTAGTCTAGAGCTGGAAAATGTTAGTCGGGGTGAGAAAGTCTTGTTCCATGCAGGTACATGCTTTTGTATTTTCAATCTTAATGAAAGCCTTCTGAAACATCATAGAGCTATGTGTCAGTAGTTAGTCTACTAAGAAGTCCATATGCAACTTGGGGTTTCTATAGTTTTGCTTTCAGACTTCAGGTCTTTCCTTTGAACTTCAGGTGCATTCAAAGTATCGTGGAATTGGATTGTTTTCGGTGAAGCATATATATGTGGTATATCTGGTTGAAGGATCTGATTCTTTGAGTGGAAGAATGGAGATTTGGATTGAGAGGACAGCGCCATGACATGATTTCTTCATCTTTGTAAATAGTCAAGCTCTTCAAATGGTAGCTTTCCTATTGGTGAAGAACATGTAAAATGCATGAGAATTTTTTTCGTGTCGGGTCTATATTTCATTGGATGATGATTTGTGTGTCCGTGTGTCCTGAGAGTTGATGAAATCATTGGAAAATGAATGAAAAAGGAGCTAATTGTGAAAGATGAACTCTACGAAATGACTTATCATGCAATTTTTTCTATCACCCTATCTTTCATAGGGTCATTGGATGATTTGTGGGTTATGAAGTAGAAAATCTTGACATGAACCGGATGTTAAAGAAGATAGCCAATTCGAAATAATTGACACCTGAAAAAATAATGTTAAATTTGAAGCCTGCAACAAGTGGAAAAATTTGTTGAAAAGATCGATGAAAAGTAGGTTGGGAAAGATGGATCCAAAATGTTCAAATGTTATGACCCCTCCGATCACCAGGGCATATTATCCTAACAATGACATGGTGTTGACATGGCACAATATGATGATGATGTGGCATCAAGGTGGTGTGCCATTTTGCTGATGTGGCATTTCAAAATGCCAAGAGAACAAAAGGTCACATTTCAAGGAAGTGTTGGAAAAAGGTCATTACACATTCAAACAACTGTTGGGAACATGTTATGAATGTAAGGGGAACACTTTCAAATCGCCAACCGGTTGGTTGACACTATGAAGCCCATAGAGGGGTGACAATGGTTACATGATGCGAACTTCATGAGAACATAGAGAGAGTACACAATTGGAACTTGGAAGGAACTAATTGGGAACATGGTGAGAAACAATTCCCTTTTGAATTGGAGTCTGTAGTCTATATACTAAGGCCCACTTTAGACGAGGCTCCAGGGTGCAATTTCCTAGGAACCAATTTGGACTCATTTGAATCAAATTGAATCCTTGAGTTGGACTATCTATATCTTGGTCCCTAGCCTGATTCTTGGTTCTCCAAATCAGGAGCTCTCCTTCTAGCACTGTTTTTTTGGTACGAACCAGTTGATTTTCCTCCAAAACAGGTGCCATGTAGGTTTAGCCTCAATTTGCCACTTTTTGGTCTTGGACCCTCGTATAAAGGCCTGAGGACCAATTAAAAACTTTCAACCAATAAGATTGCTTGAATTCATTGGTCCCTGGACATTGGACCCTCGTCTAAAGTCACCCTAAGTGTTGGGCGGTTATTTACTTTTATGAAGAACAATCAGTTTCAGTTCTTAATAATGAATTTAAACTATTTGAGTTCCAGTTTTGCACATAAGTGGAACAATGAATCTGACTCCAGGTCCAATTCTTTATGTAAAAAAAAAGTGACCTGGTTTGGATTACCAACCCAGATTAGAATCCGTGGGTAAGTGGTGGTTAACCTCAGTTCTAATCACTTGTGTTTTTTCAAAAACATATATCTTGGTTCCGGTCCCTTTCCACACATAATAGAACCTAGTTTCATGTCTGGTTCCACACATAATAGAACCTAGTTTCATGTCTGGTTCCACACATAATGGAACCTGGTTCCAAGTCTAGTTCTTACAAGTAAAATGTGATTCCAATATCAGTTGTGAAAATCAGACCCAATTTTGGTTTCATTCTTTACTAATTGGAACTGAAACCAGTGATTTGAACCAACCGAATCAGATCTATACCCATGAACCAATACTCGTCTATAGTAGAGTTGCTCACATCTTAGTTTATATCAGAATTGTTGGGTCCAGGTTTAGGGTTTTTATTCTAATGAAAGCAAGATCTTCTAGTATCAAGTATAGTTAATATTTTCAAAAACTAAAGCCTGTTGGTTTCAGGTCAGGTCAAATTTTCTTGACTAATGGTTTAGGGTTTGATGGGTTTAATTTTTACAAGACCCTTCAAGTTTTGATTTTACTATGAGACTGATTTCAACTTAGTAATTACGCCATTAGGGTTTGATGGGTTTAATTTTTACAGTACCCTCCAAATTTTTATTTTACTATGGGACCAATTTCAACTTAGTAATTAGGCCATTAGGGTTTGATGGGTTTAATTTTTTTTAAATCCTCCAAAATTTGATTTTACTATGGGACCGATTTCAACTTAGTAATTAGGTTGGCCTAACAGAGGGTTTTTTTATCAAATGTCCTTCCTTTACATTCACTTCCACCATTTTGACAACAAAAGAATATGCATGGACCTGCATGAACTTATTTACAACTTAGGTCTAGAATCAAACGGTGTTGATTAAAGATCGCAGAAGTCAAATGATACTGACCTGCAAATAGCTCACCAGAACACACACCACATGTCCAAATGTTGATTCATTTGTAATTAGATTAAATTGAAAGATCATTTTTGATGTGGATTTAATTTGGAATAAAGTAATGTATGTCACATGCAAATATCATGCTACTTATTTGGATATGGAGTTGCATGGTAGTGTCACCTTTATGGACATGATTTCTTCCAATTACTAGACATGGTCCACAAACTCAAAGTTTAGATGAGGAAAGTGGGAGAAGAAAAAAAAATGTTATTAGCTTGCATCTACAGAAAACAACCAAAATAATAATATTCCAACAATGTGTGAAAATGTGGTCGATTTTACTTTAACTAATGTCTATACTTGCCTTTTACCTTCAAAACATGTTATTCACCACCACACTGTTAGATCTCCCATTCATATGATGGCATAACCTTGCAAATTATAAAACATGAGGCAATTTCATATGAAACAAACATGACCAAACTTATGAAATTTCCAATCACATATCATGTTCAAGCTTTGCTATGGAAGGCTATTAAACTATTTGTTATTGTTGATTCTAGGCTATTGAGAGGTTGGTGAAGACGAGAAGTGGGGACCTCAATATCGATCCATTTTTTTTGAACTTATTTATGAGAGGCCAATATTAGTGGTAGTTTAGCCAAGATGACGTCAGTAACCTTTGCACTTGTTCTTTAAATACTTCAATGTCTGAGTTCTAGATGACCAACATCTTGACCCATAGCATGTTTCAAAGCATTCTATTAAATAGGTTAACCTCTTTTGTGTTGTTCATGTCAATTTTTTCCCCTCAATATTGGGCTGCAAAGCTACTACCCATTAACCCTGTAGTTTTGGTAGTCTTTTTCAGGACTAGCTGGTCTCCTGCATGAAGGTCAATGTAATACTTGCTGGTATAGCAATAATGCAAATTTTGAGTTGTTCCAAAGGCCAGCAAGTTGAGTCCTACTTTGTTGACTTGAATTTACTAGCTCCTTTGTACTATTGGTCACTATGAAATGTATTCATAGTCTATGGTATTAGCCCCACCAACATTGAACTAAGTTGTTGTGATATCTGTATTTACCAAAGAATGAATAATTGAACTTTGGTAGTAGTGGTTGATTGTTACATTTTAGTTTAATTATTTTTTAATGTCTTTTGCATTTGATGGTCTCTTCTAGTGAACTCAAATTGCCTAGATGTCTCACAACCAAAAACTAGTGTTTACAAACATAGGATGTCCACGTACTTGAACAAGTTAATCTCAAGCATTTTCTACCATGCCCAATATCAGTTTGAGGCAATCAAGTCATGAAGGGCTTGAAATGTTGCCCGATTTTGGCTTACATAGTAATTTCAATGATGGGATTGTAACTTGATGTAATTATACAATTACTTAGGCAATTATTTAAAGGGGTAAGTTGAGTGATAGGATTCCATAATTTGGTCATGGTGCATTAACTTATGTCATATGCACCATGTGATATTGTTTCCTTTTGATTAATTCTGGAATCACATGGGGAACCATGTGATACTGTTTCTTTGTGATTAATTATGGAATCACATGGGGAACCATGTGATATTGTTTCCTTGTGATTAATTTTGAAATCACATAGGAAACCATGTGATATTGTTTCCTTGTTTTTAATTCTGGAATCACATGGGGAACCATGTGATATTGTTTCCTTATGATTAATTCTGAAATCACATGGGGAACCATGTGATATTGTTTCCTTGCGATTAATTCTGGAATCGCATGGAGAACCATGTGATATTGTTTTCTTGTGATTAATTCTGGAATCACATGGAAAACCATGTGATATTGTTTTTTTGTGATTAATTTTGGAATCACATGGGGAACCATGTGATTTTGTTTCTTTTTGATTATTTGGAAAACCATGTGGTAGATAAGTTTTAGGAAGTTTCTTGACTAATTTCCTTTTGGTTAGTATATAAAGAGGTGTTTGTGACCTTGAGAAACACCTTCACTTGTACAAAGTTATGTTATGAATGCAAAGTTTGTGAGAATTGAAGTTTTGATTTTAAAAGGCTTTTGGTTTTGAATGGTTTTGGTGTTGTTTGTGTTTAGTTCATGGTAAGAAAATGGTGAGGCTTGCATAGCCAATAAAAGGGTGAGAGAATAATTTTGCAACCAAGAACATAAATTTCATAGCTATGTAGTAATCATACATGGTTTCGGTCCTAAACCTGTTCGTGTTGTACATCTTTTTGGTTCCGTTGCCGAGACTCGAGTCTATGTTAATTGTGTTATGAAATTGTGTTGTTGAATTATGTTGTGCAATTTAATTGTGTTGTTGAATTGTGTTGAGAAAACTTAATTGTGTTGTTGAAAATTTAGTGGAAAGAAGGAAAGAAAATAAAAGAACAAATTGTTTGTTTTATTTTACAATGAGGAATGCAAGGCGATTTGTTTATCCCCGAATCATGGATGGAAGTGGCCACATGGGTGGAGGAGATTCAACTTGTTGCAATGGATATTACGAAAGGCAAGCCATGTCAAGTTGGGTGCACGATTCAACGCATGAAGCAACATCATGAAGACCATAAACATGAGTCATTTTGTTTGACTGCAAGCTTGCTTTAGGATATTACTTGTAATCTTAGGCATGAACTAAAGTTGGATTTGTGAGAATTTGAGAATATTTGCAAAGAAAAGTTGGAGGCAAGAAAGGGAAAAAAAATGGCACGTGTTAAGCCATATAAGAAAATGTAAATAAAAATTTATAAAGGACAGTGAGTGTCCTTGAGTAAGTTCATGTTCGTTAGACCTTGTTGAATCCTTTAGACTTTCTATATAAAAAATGTTGTAGGTTGTTGAAAGAAATAAAAAAAATTTATGTTTTATTTCTAAGATTAGTGTTTTAGTAAAGACATTAATGTCAAAATTAGGAGAGGCTTCTGACTCCCCTTGTTGCAACCCCACTTTGAGGGAGTTGTGAGGTCGCCACTCACACTCCCGAAAGTGGGACTTGGGAGTCCTCCGGGACTCCCGAAAACTTAGAGCGTGATTTCAAGGGTCAAAACACCTTGCATTGAGGCGCTTTTTATACCGTTGAAAAGGTCTTGAAGTGTAGATGTCCAAAATGGCCTCGCATGAGCCATTTGGACATCTGTAGCACAAGTTATGGTCGAAAGAAGGGCCGGGAGTCAAATTGGCAATTTGACTCCCGACCACTAAAAGTCAGGAATCGACCCGATTTCGGTGTGTGCAGGTGAAGTGTGACACACTGTTGAAAAGATCGTGAGGAGAGCTACAACTTTGGTTTAGATCTTGTCCCAGTCCAAGTTTGGGGTGAAAAGTTATGAGCGCCCAAAGTCCCGAGAGTCCAAACCGGGATAGTTTCGGGACTCCACTTTGGGAGTCCCGGGAAAAAGAGCCATTTGGATGCAAGTGTGGCGGAAAGCTGCAGAAAATACTATATGGGGGAAGGTGGTGGCTTCCCCCGAGTCCGGGCTGTGGTGAGTCAAGTGAGTCCAAGGTAGCCCGTGGCTTGTCCCAACACCAAAAGGGTGCAAGATGAGTTATAACCAACTTGTTGGTTGCATTTGTATGCAGGACCGTATAATTGAGTAAGCTTGTCCTTCTTCCTAGTCTATCCTAGAACTTTCAGCACACCCCTCTCACCCCCTTTAGTGCTGGAAGCTGGGAGCGTGCCCCGAGTCCCAGAAATTCCGCAATTTGAGTAACCTAGCCCCGACTTGGGCTAACTTGGGACTTGGGAGCGCGTCACCCTTGGTACACAGTCCCTCAAAGATAGGCAACAGACCCCATCATTGACATTAAGAATTGTTAGGCCAAGATCACCTGTTGAAAGACCTTTGGAAAAGCCTGGGACTATAGGTGAACCAAGTGTGGTGGTATCACAACTACATAGACGACGGGAGGAATTTAGACCTCAACCCGACTCAAAACCTGCAAGGCAACGCCAAAGGACAATCACACAAGAACAACGTTTACTCATTTTGCTTAGGAAGAAGGATGCGACTCCAAATTATGCCAGAACCAATAACCTGCATGTTATGTGGAGTGGAGGCGTCATTGATATTCGTGATGGCCATGATCTTATAAATGTTATCTTTCAATCCAGGCATTTAAATATGATAATGGCAAGATTAGAAATGTTTGGTCATTTTAGATATTTACACCAAGAAAATAAGGAGGATTTTGTTATGAGTGCAATTCGGGCCATTGGGAATTTCCTCATTCATGAGAAAAGGTTGTAAAAGCTAAGTGATAGTTAGTTAAAGGAATTAATTAGTTTGGTGTGTTTTTAGAGACAAAATAAGAATCAAAATGGTTATTCCAATTTTTAGGGGAAATAAGGGTGAAGACCCTGAAGTGTTTTTAAGGGAATATAAACAAGCTTGTATTAGTACGGGGCTTAGAACAGCTACGGAATGACTTAATTTTCTTCCTGAATTTTTAGAAGGTATGGCATCACTTTGGTTTGAACGGTAGACGGAAAAGTTGAAGGGATCATGGATTGACATAACTAAAGCTCTAATGAAGGAGTTTTCTGTGAAGAATGTCTACCAAAATTTAATACTTAAACTGAATCAACTAAAGCAGGGGGCTTTAGAGTCAATAAGAAAGTATAAGGAGAGGATAATGACGTTGCAAAATAAACTCCAAGGGTGTCTTAGGGCACAAGGTCATGAAGGAACTAATCTAATTTTTGTGGGAGTTAATGCATTGGTACTAGAACATTTCACCATTAATCTCTTGTCAGAATTATGACAACAAGTGAGATACAAATAAGCGACAACGTTTGATGAAGCAGCGGAGGTGGCCAAAAAGAAGGAGGTGAGCATGGAGGAAGTTCCACGACCAACTGTGCAATCCATGGTGAAAACAATTTAATTCTCGACTGAACCAAAACTACGGAAGCATCCGGAAATGAGCTCCCACATGGAGTCGGCTATGGAACAAATGATCAATCAAATGAACCAGTTAAGCCTCCATCTACTGTAGCCAAAGACTAGTAAGGGCAAAAACATGGAGAGGAACCTGTCAACAATTCAATGTTACAAGTGTCGAGAGATGGGACATTATTTAAGAGAATGTCCAAATTCGCCAGCCTTGACTACCAGAGAGAATGTGAGTTCTTCTACTCGAAGGTTTTTTGCAGAAGAGAAGGGCAAAGTTCAAGTGCATTTAATTGAGCCGATAAATGAAGGGCGAGAAAAGGCTTTGATGGGTTTGGAGAAGAGTCTCCAAATCCCTAAGGATGCAATGGATGTCATGGCCCAAACTAAACGACCGGTGGAAGACACTACTCGTCCTTACGCAAGCGTCAAGAGGTTCAAGGAGATGGCGAGAGCCCCAAAAGAAAAAAAAAAAGAATCGAAGGCGGAGGTTTAGCTTCCAAGACTTTCTAATTTCTAAAGATTCTGGTCCTTATTCAGTGGTGAAGGATGTGGGATCACAGAAAGCAAACATCACCATCGGACAATTGGTGGCAATGGTGCCATTAGCTTGAAGGGAGTTGAGAAAAGGGTTATCAACACTTAAAGTCCCAAAGGTACCCACACCTTTGAATTCCATAGCAGTTGAGTGCGAATGTGATCCGATCATTAATGTGCAATGTAATGGATCAGTGTTGTGTGGAGTGTTGGTGGATGGAGGGGCAAGAATCAATGTGATGATAATTCCTGCAATGAAATATTTAGGCTTGAAAATTGATAGGCCAGCCTCAGAAACCTTAAAGATGGCTAACAAACAAGTTGTTAGGCCAGAAAGAGTCATTAGCAATGTTGTGATCACTGTAATGAGGGTTTCTACCATTATGGATTTCCATGTGGTATTAAAGGAAGATGGGGTTTATACAATGATATTAAGTAGGCCTTGGTTAACAAAATCCCATGCAAAGAACTATTGGGGCGAAGGATACATGACCATCGGAGTTCATCCTAACCGACAGAAAGTTCCATTTGCCAGTTTTGTGAAAACCTTTACAGGAACGAGTGAATATGAGGATGAATTAGAAACAGACCAAAGCTCTAGCTCTGAAGGATTTACATGGATGATTCTAGTGAAGAGGAAGTAAGGTTATATGCTTTGGAGACAATCCCAAAGGTTGGAACTTTGTCGGATCAAAAGGTTCAAGGGGATGATAACTAATCAACTCCATGTCTATTAACAGAAGGAGAAGTCGAGGAGTGGCTAAGCAAGATTCAACTGGGACCAGACCTTCAACCGGAGGAAAGAAAACAATATGAGGATTTACTACGTAAGTATATCCATCTTTTTGCTTTCAGCTACAAGGACTTGAAGGAGGTCACCATGGAGCAACACAAAATTAAACTGTTACCAAATGCCAAACGAATCAGGGCCAAGCAAAGGAGGTGGAACCCAAGATACACGGCCATGGTGAAGAAGGAGTTGGACAAGTTGTTAGAGGTGGGGTTCATTAGGCCTGTGGAGACAACTGAGTGCGTTTCTCCTGTGGTATTAGCATTAAAGAAAAATGGCAAGCTAAGGGTATGTGTCAACTACAAAGTTTTAAACAAAGTAACTAAGAAAGACCAATACCCTTTGCCATTTTGTGAAAAAAATTTGGAAGAAGTAGCAGGGCACGAGATTTACACATTTGGAGATGGGTACAGGGGCTACCACCAGGTGAAAATTATTCCAGAAGATCAATTGAAAACCACATTCACCACACCTTGGGGGACATTTTGTTACACAGTAATGCCTTTGGTTTGTGCAATGCTCCAGGGACATTTCAACATTTAATGAACAAGGTCTTTGATCCATTCTTGGGCCTTTTTCTATAGGTTTTCATTGACGACTTTGTAGTTTATAGTGATAAAGCTTTTCACCTTGCCAAACTTGAATTAGTCTTTCAACGCCTGGATAGTTCAGGAGTGACTTTGAACCCTGAAAAAACCACAATTGGTTTTTCAGAAGGGAAGATGGTTGGACACATTGTGTCAAAGGATGGGGTAGCCACAGATCCTGAAAAGCTTGATAGGATTTCAAAGCTTCCTTTTCCCACCACGAAGAAAACCCTTCGAGGTTTTTTAGGGATGGTGGGATATTATCGCAAGTTCATACACATGTTTGCAACAAAAGCATGTCCTTTAACACGATTCTTGCATGAAGATGCACCTGCACCAATGGAGGACAAGGTGTCAAGATGGGCATTTGAACAACTGAAGTCAGCTTTTCAAATTACACCAATCCTTCGGACTCGAGATTGGCACAAACCATTTTTAGTATATTGTGATGCATCTGGAGAAGCGGTGGGGAGCACACTATCACAATTGGATGAAAATGGGCATGACCATCCCATTCATTTTGTTAGCAGACAATTAACTTCAGCAGAGAAGAATTATACTGTGACCGAATAGGAAGGTCTTGTAGTTATTTTCTCTCTTAAGAAGTTTCGCCATTACTTGTTGGGGTACAAGGCCAAAATTGTGACAGATCACAAGGCCTTAACCTACTTGGTCAACAAGCCCAATCCAAGTGGTTGACTTGCTCGATGGCTACTCTTGATGGAAGAATTTGACATTGACATTGTCCATTATCTAAAGAGGCGGCATGGCAATGTTGATGGCTTTACAAGAGCATACGAAGGAGTGGGTGATGTTTCAAAGGATGACGACTTTCCGGATGCTATAATCACGTCCATTAATACAGAAGAAGCACCTGAAGAATATTGAGAGATCATTCAATACTTAGATGGCATGAGGTTTCCAGATGGAGCCACAAAGGCAGTACGAACAAGAATTGTGCATAAGATTCAAAATTATTCGATGATAGGCAATCAGCTCTACTTCCAAAGAAGGGATGGTGTTTTATGACGAACCATTAGAAAACGTGACACCTCATGTCTTTTGCATGAGTTTCATGATGGGTTTTGTGGAGGCCACTTTGCAGGACGAATTATTGCAAAAAAGATTTTGCAAGCAAGTTATTATTGGCCCACCCTCTTCAAGGATGCCCATGATTATTACAGGAGTTGTGATGTGTGTCAAGCCTATGCACAAAGGTCTACTATAAGTGGCCTTTTACATCCCATACCCCCTTTAGGACCTTTTGAAAAATTGGGAATT
>Ga0116231_10001642_pt1 | contig 46173 bp, 25 predicted proteins | sample S1TSphgellanicum_2_FD_89695 | JGI IMG/M metagenome (GOLD analysis project Ga0116231, IMG submission 89695) | Host-associated microbial communities from peat moss isolated from Minnesota, USA - S1T2_Fd - Sphagnum magellanicum MG | ecosystem: Host-associated > Plants > Peat moss > Unclassified... | reverse complement strand
GGCGGAGAAAGAGAATTTTTTTTTTTCATTTTTTCTTTGTTCCAACAGGTTCCCAATGTGTTCTCCATGGGTGTTCTCAATCGCACCTTGCTTTAATCCCATATGTTTTGCTCAAAGTCCTCCCCTCCTCCCCTTCTCAGATATATTGGTGGGCCAAAGGGGGAGGCACTCCATCTGTCCATAGAATCTTCAATTTTTGTGAGTCTTCGTAATTTCAATTTTTTTTTGTCGGGGCCAATCAAATTCAATAAAAAAAAGTTGGACTTGTGAGGGGTAAAGGTCAGGCCAAAAACGATGACAAACTTTTTTGAGAGGAGAAATTTCATACAGCCAATGGAAAGGCTCAAGCACACATTGAATGTGCCTTGCATTTTTTCCTTTTAAGTTTGGGGGGCGAGGGATTTAGAGGAAGATATTTTTCAATTTTCCCTGGTTCCATTATGTTGACCATCCCCCACCATCCGCTCACTTTGACTTGGGCCCTCAAGGGAAAGGGGAGGGGTGTGAGGGGGGGGGGGGGCTCGAGCCAATCATGGATTTTTGCATCAAGCCACTGACACCCATTTCTTTATAAAAGTAAATAAGAGTTTGAACTATGGTCATCTTGAAGGGAGAATTCTAAATAACTATTCACCTAACCACTAAAATAATTTAAATAATTTAAAACATGTGTACCTTACAATAATTTTAATTATCAAAAAATTAAAAACAAAAAACCTAAGTTCTGAATCAAGAGACTTGAATTAAATTATTTATTTGACAATTAAGTGCCGAAGCCACCAAGATACTATGGTATTACGGCCTAAAGTAATATGAGCCTTGTATCAATTTTATATCAGTTTCACTATTAGGAATATGCTTGCCTCATACAAACAAAAAAATCAATCTTTGATCAAATACCAAGACAAGGTTGGTGTGAAAGTTTTCAAAAGACTCAGCCAGGGTTGTTTTCTGATGAAACCTTGCCAATAAAAAATAAACCAAAGCACCCAAAAAGGGTGGAATACAAGGAACAAAATGGAAGGACCCATGTCCAAGAAGTAAAAAAAATCTCCTAAGGGGGCGACCCACAAGGGGAACATAAGTTCCCAAACCCCCTCCTGTCACGAGAAGCATATCAAATAAGGAAAGGGAAAGACCTCTGCAAGGACACCTAGTTTAGAAGAACCTCTCACCTATTGTAACAACACGTCTCAAAATAAAGACCTTTTGCACACACTGTAACACCAGTATCATTTGCCCATGCTGTAACACCATTGACACTCACTATCTATAAAATGTGTACAAAACTGAGAAAGGAGGGCATCCATTGTTCTTTGCTCCCCATGCCATGTTGTTTTCTCAATTTTGTGAGGTCATTGGATTGGTGATCATCCCCAGGAGGGTTTAGCCAAATTTGGCTAAGGGCAGAGAGAAAAGTAAAAACAAAATTGAAGTTAGAAGGGAAGTAATTGTTTTTTTGAAGCCCTGCTATATATTATTGACATATAAAAATTTATTCTTTAAATATAGCATTTCAACTGTTTTCACCCTCAAAATATGGTAATTTTGGGCCATTTTTTTCACAAAAATCGTTTTGTACAAGTCTCATCCCTTTTTTTTTGGTTGTTGCAAGGTGAAATTTCACTACCCAAACAATTGCTTGACCCAATACCAAGACTAGGTTGGTACGACTTTTTCGAAAGTACCCAATACCATTTTTTCTGGCGAAATGGTGAAATTTTGCCACAAAACAAAAAAACTCTGGACCCAAAATAGGCCTACCAAGACCAAATTGTTATTCAATTGGTATAAACTTTTCTAAAAGCACCTAAAAATCGCATTATTTGTTGTTGTCAAGTGGTGATATTTTGCCACAAAAAAAAACACCGAACCCAATACCAAGGCCAAGTTGATATGAATTTCCTAAACAGAACCCAATAAAGTCGTCAAAAGTGTCTGCCATGGTCACTTTTCTAACCACACATGGCCATAAATTAAGGGCTACCAAAAAGGTCGTAAAATGGGGTAGGCCTACCTCTCTAGTTACTTATGGGTTACCTACCTCCCCACGGGCTACCTATCTAGGGGTTTTTACTTCATTACTTATGGGCCACCTACCTATCTACCCACCCATGGGCTATTGAGGGGTGACCTAAGGAGCTATTTGGGGCTCTCTAGGGTGCTATGTAGGGGCTACCTAAGGAGCTATATTGGGAGTTGTTTTGGGTTGAGGGTTATTTAGGAGACTGCTTAGGAACTTCCTAAATTAGGGGATATGTAGAGAATACATATGGGGTTACATAAGAGTTACCAAAGGGATATTTATGGAGTTACCTAGGGACTACCCAGGGGACTATTTTGGAGCTATTTGGGGGTTACTTAGAAGGTTATTTAGGAGACTACCTAGATATTAAAGGATATTTGGAGAACTATTTATGAGTTACATAAAGAGCTATTTAGGAGTTGCATAGAGGACTCTTTAGGAGAATAGTTAGGGACTATCTAAAGGCCTACCTTGGTTAGAGGATACTTAAGGATTATTTAAAGAGTTGCATAAGGTGTACATAAGGATTATGAATCAGCCCTAAAATAATCTCCTATGTAATCTCTAAATATCTCCTAGTTCAAAATTATAATCCCTAGCTAACCCTTCTTAGGTCCCCTAAATCCTCCTTGTGTAACCCCTTTAGCTATCCCATAACATAAGTAAGCCTTGGGTAGATGCGCAGACGCATCCAAAACACAGCATCAAATGATTCTGGGTCGAGGAGCAAACTTGAGTTTGCTCCTCTGTTATTTTCCTTTGGCCCAGTCCCATCCTGTATTTTGACTGTCCTCCTCTGTTTCAGGGAAACCCCGGGTTCTGCTCCTGAGTTTTCCAGACTTTGCAGATCCACACTAATACTGGAACTTCTGTCCTACCTTGGGAGGAGGTTGTGAGTGGCATGTACAGTGTCTTTAAAGACATGTACAAACCTATGAGATTGCACAGAAATCCCAAGAAGAATGCTTGGAAACAAGGATGCTCAACACGGATGCAGTCATAACCTTGTGAGAGATGCTCATAAAATGTCAAATCATTTTCTTCATCACAAATAACAGAGATGAGCTACCATGACTAACCTCTAACTTCATCAACTCCCCATGATGAGATGTGTTGTTAAGCATATACAGCAGCTGGCTCCAAACATGGGCAAACCTTTATTAAGAACCTACATCCTGAGTTTCTGCCACATTTCCTGAAGTAATGGGAAGGCACTTATGGTGTCAGCTAGCACTGGAGACATAACTAATTAAAAACATCAATTGTATCCCCATCAAACTGCAACAAGCTTTCGTTTCATTTAAACTTGTCCCCTGCTAAATACTGTTATGCAATTTCATGTCACAAGCCATCAAAGTCTGAGTTGAATGACACAAAGTGCTTGGGATTGTGACAACAAAGAAGAATATTGACACATTGTTAGTGCCCAGTGTATTCTGCAACACAGGGCAGGTAACACTCATGATGTCAGAGGCAGGTTGTTAGAAACTAAGACACAGAATCATGGAAAATCATAAGGCAATCACAGAAACCAGAAAGAGCAGAGAACACAAGCATCCACCCTGCTTCTCTCATGCAGTGCAAATCAGTCAACTCTTGTTGAGCAGAGTATGATACATTTTCTGTACATTGGGTTCTGATTCTCAGTTGACCCTTTTCTATGCTGCTCTTGGTTGTACTGGCACATAGCCAAAAACAAGGTGAGCTTTAGGGCTAATCACATTCTCTGATGACCGAGGAAGACTTGTCTATCAACATAGCTTTCACCTGTATTAGTCTGCTTCTTAAGGTCTTTGATAAACTCCTTCTGGATGTCAACCAAAAGAAGTGGATTTTTCATGGCAAAGTCTTCATACTCTTTTGAAAAAACAACATCCTCATAGCTTTCAAGAATCACACTGATGGCTGTTTCTTTCAGTGATGTAGCTGAGGTGAGGGTTGCTAGCTCAAGAATCTCCAACACATTGGATGGAGACACAGTGGATGAAATGAAGGCTTCACAGACCTTGCTTAGGACTGGAATGTCATACTTGTCTGCAGCTATTAAGAGAGCATGACCATGCTCAGCCATGGCATCTGCAGGAATTTCGGCACAGTACAGAAACTCAAGCAGGTATTTGAGTTGATCATGACTCAGCTCCTGAATGTGGACGGCTCCCGTGTGCACTTCCTTCATTTCATCTGCCTCAAAGATTGCTTTGAAAACAGGAGACTTTGTTGCCTTCAGTTGTAATCAAAGACAAAACACAACCAACAAATTACTAGTCAGACTCAAGCAACAAAAATGCATATAAAAAGGAAACAGAAGACATGCTACAAACTCATCCAGGATCTCTTGAACTGCACCTGCATGTTACATTCTCAAGCAACACCATCTGACAATCTGACTGACTCAGAAATACAACAACCTCATAACCTGCGGAACATACATCAGCACATACTGAAACAAAGCAGTGCACCATTTCGAGTACAAATGGACAAATTCAGCTGCATGAACTTTAGGGAGGTTTCAACCTGTTCCAACTTCATCTCTCCTCTCAGCTATGGAGCAAGATGTGGTGTGGGTAAAGGCCCACAGCTCAAGTAAATGGATCACAAAATAAAATATCTTGCCCTCAGGCTTATAAAATTTCCCGGGCTCAGCACAAATTGAAGGACAGTTTGGAAAGATGAGAACATCAAAGCCAATACTACACACTTCAACAAGATACTTGGATGTACCTCTTCATAAATCAAAGACTGGCTAGATGTGGATTAGGTGAAGTGATTTCAAGAAATTACAAGCATTCTGCCAAACCCTAGGAATATAAAATTAATAATTCAAGAAAAGAGGCAATAACACACATATCAGTCATGGAACCTAGCACAAAGCCATCAGATAGAACATGGCCATAGCCACAGGACCAATCGTGACTAATCCTGAACCATGACATGTCAAACTTGAAGGGACAAGAAGTGGAAGTGGAAGGAAGCAGACATGCCAAGAGGTGTGCAATTGCTGACCATAACGACACGGTGAGCGTGAAGGGAGAGGCCGTCGTTGGTGACAAGCTCCACATCCGAATGCATGCCTAATCGGAAGGCTTCGACCAGCGATTCAAGAAACTCGAGCTTCTCTGATGCATCTTCTTCCTTCAGCTCCAGATGCTTCATCTGCTTGAAAGCGTATCCAAGGCCCTGTGGCACCACCTGTTTGCCCTTGTCGAGCTCCCCATCGTCCCGCCACTCCTGCTCAAGCTTCCTGCAAAGATCGATAATGGACCGCGCACCTTCGTAACAGCTTACGCACACTGTATTCCGCGGCGGTCGGTACGAGTTCCCAATGGAACTACACAAACAGCAATCCATGGCATTCCCTACCGCCCTCTCCTCTTAACACCACTCTTCCGGCGCTTTTTCACCAGGACACCCCTAGTATCTTTTCTCCCTTAAAATCATCTCTTCCTACCATCATTTCTTGACTGAGGCTCCCCTCTCTCCCAACCTCCTATTGATCACAGATATCGCACGCGACGTAATTTCTGCTCGCAAGGCTCAAAGACGCCTATCCACAAAACATCCAAGATCACCAAAAATAAGCTATCTTCAAACAAATAAAGAATCGCTCTCTACACCGGTACATACAACAAGGTCAACAACCTCAATCCAACCCTCAAAACAAACGCCGTGAGCAGCAGCAACAGCACAAAGAAAAGAACAACGACGTCATAAACTCAAGTAATGGCTTACCTGCCTATTCCCGAAACGTAAGAAGAAAAAGAAAAAGAAAAAAACCTCTATCTTCAACAAAACGAGATTGACTTCCTTCGCTGCTAACAAAAACCTCCAACATCCCTACACTGGAAACAAACAGCAAGTAGAAGAAGAAGAAAAGGACCCCGGTTTGTTTGTTTGTTTCGTTTGTTTGTTTGTTTGTTTTCCTTTTTCCACCAAGAAAAGGCCGACCTTAAGGTCCCTCCCGATGACGTCCCCACCACCAACCCCGCCCTCTCGGACTCCGACTCTCCCCGCCTCGTCTCGTCGTCGTCGTCGTGGTGTTGTCGACGACCTTGTCTGAAGCACACCCAAAAACAAACACAAGCGAGGAATCTGTTCTTGGTTTACAATGCAAGTACGGACGAAAAAGGATGAAATACATCGATGTAATCGGCACCTCGACGACCAGATCTCGTCAATCTGCTTAACTCTCGTCCAACTCGTATGCAGAGGTAGGTATCAAACTCACGCAAGTGAGAGCCGACACAGATGAAATTCATCGATACCCTCGGCCACTCAACGACCAGATCTTTGTCAATCTGCTCATTGCTCATCCAACTCCTCTGCAGAGGGAGGTATCAAATTCGCATCCATCCATCGAAACTTCTCTCGTTGCGCAAGTGCGACACGGATGAAATTCATCTTTACCTTCCAGCACTCCATTGTCAATCTTGACGACCGGATCTCGCTAATCTGCTAAATGCTCATCCAACTCATCTGCAAAGGTAGGCATCAAACTCGCATCCATCTTGTCCTACATCCTTTATTCATCCGAGTCCAAGCTGCATTGTTTTTCGGGATTTTTTTTTAAAAAATGCAGTCAAAGTGGCAATCATCCATAGGAAGATGTAGAAAGGAAAGTCCTTATTCAAAAAGTGAAATACGGGTTTCAATCGCCAGAAATGAGGGAAAAAGAGATTAAAAATCGCTGTATTCTTCTTTTATTTGTTTTCCAGTATTTTAGCCAAAAATATAGAGAGATGATTAAAGATTTTTTTTTCACATCTTGGGGAAAAAAAAAAACATATTTCACTTTTTGGAGAAATTTCGCCAGTCAAAACAAGGCTGCAAGTTCCTCCTCTTAAGCAAAGCAAAGCTAGAGTACCAGACTAGTGTTTCACAACCATCTTTTTAACTTCTGAAATTTCGCAGAAAACCAGAATTAAAAACTGAAATTCCCAAAATTGAAGTGATTTTTCTATGGTTTTAATCACCAGAAGTGGTATAGATATCCAGATATATAAATCTAATTTTCAGTATGTAGCCAAAAACAGAGTGATTAAATGCTTGGACTTCATATCTGATTTATAGCCACCTATAGCCACCTAGTAATGGATAATTACCACTTTGAATGCTACACCCAACTTTTTTAGCCTAAGTCTCAAATTGAAAATCAAAATGGTAAGTCCAAATTCTTTTAGAATTTGAAATTTTCATTGAATTTATTTACATTGGCAAATTGTTTCATAGACAACTTGCATTAGATAAATTTTCTTCTTTTTTTTCTTTTTTTTTTCCTTTTCCTCCTTATCTTTTTGTATTTTTAAAAATGTTTAGTTGTCCTTGTGCTTTTGTTACACATTTGTTTGTGTAGATATAATCTTTTTGTGCATTTGTTTGTGATTTTTCAAATTTTGCAAAACTTGTAGGTACTTATGTTACACACCATCACAATATTTTTGTTGATCATTGTTTTTGTTTTTTTTCATTTTTACAAAATTATGGTTTTTTAAAAGATTTTGTAGTTCATTATTCATTACCAATGTTCTGCATGTATTTTTTAAAATCCAAATATAATTGCTGGATATATCGAATATATGATATAATTCAACCTATAATTTTATTTTTTTGGAAATTGATATATTTTAAACTTGCATGTACCATTTTTCCATGTGCAAGGATTTTTATAACCTATTCATATTTGATTTGCACACATATAAATATGCATATCAAGGGACACACACACAATTGGGAATCTAAATAAATAAAGTTTAAAACACATAATAATTATATTTATATAACCCATCTACCTATTATAACCTAAGACATAACTTTACCCATAACCACCAAAACACAATAAAATATGTCTACATGCATAGTGCAAATTGCATAAATAACCCAATCTAAATATTACATCATAAATTTCATGGGTTTGTTGAGGATTCAAGCTCAATTGGTTAGGTTTCATTAATTCTTGGAGTAAAAAAAGAACTAAATTACTTTCACAAGGGTTAAATTATTTTTTTTACTTATATTAATTTGGTTATTTGTGGTTTAGTCTTTTAGTTAAATACCTTGGTGTTGATGGTTTGGGTCTTTTTTTTTCATTGCACAAGTTTATGTATTTGATGTGACAAAAACCTTAAAGAGTTTTTGATGTTATGTTCCATGTTGTGAACATCATGTTTTAGTTTCCTTTTAATAAAAATTTATGTTTGTACTTGACTAAATCTCTTATTTGTTAACATGGTATTAGAGTTTAAGTTGTTTGATGAAAAAGTTGAAAAAGATTTAAAGTTAGAAAATCTCTAGAACTAGAGCTTGAAAGTTTCTAGTAATAACATAAGAGTTTATCTAGTGCAAAAGATAAAAAAGGAAAAGAAAGAATGTGAAGAAAAAGAAAAGAAAAGAGGTGAGAGGAGATCAACACAGCAAAAGTTGTGAAAGTCAGATCTTTAAATGTAGATCTATTGTGAAAAGATATGAAACTTGGAACGTTTTTATTTTCAAAATTCCAAAAGAAAAGGATATGTTTTGTGAAAGCTATGAGCTTTTGAAAACTTTATGTCAAATCTGGTTTTTTGGTCATATCACCTTTATTTGAGCATTTTTGGATCTACACCTTTGGGATCTTAATAGATCATTAAGGACTATATATGTGAGATAAATTTCATGTCATTTGGATATGTATTAAGAAAGATCTAAATATCTAAAGTTTTAGCTTCAATTTTGAATTCAATTTCTTTTGAAAGTGATAACTCTTTGTGATTATCATCAATAAAGCTAAAATATTGGGCAGATATGAAAGACATATATTTAGTGTCTCTCCCAAGATCTCGAGGAGTTTGGACTTGTTGAGAGTGAGTTGTAAGTCATTTTGTGTTCAAGTTCTAATTTGAGGCGATTTCAATGAAGTAGCAATATCTTTCATTTTATGAACTCAAATTTTGAAAGATGATAATTCACATAATTTTTCATGTTGCACCAAAATTTCAAATATATTCAAGGTCAGTAGACATGTTGATAATATTTGTTTGGGGCATGCTCTCACATAATGGATGCATATAATTCTATGGCTATCAACAATCTAAGTTAACATTTTTGAAGGTGTTAATTTTTTCAACCATCATTATGCTCAATGTAAACTAACCATTGTGGATTGTGTTAATGGTTAGAAGTGTAACATGCATGAACAAGAAACAAATTGAATAAAACATCAACAAGAGGAGTTCAAAAAGTGGTGACAAAGAGGCCCTACAATAGTTAGCAAGCCTATATAGTATCCATTGGAGCTCAAAGAAGTGGATGGTTTGTCAAGTTGGGTGCATTTTGCAATCAAAAGGGGCACTTGAATAAGAAGATGCCAATGCAATGGTGCTCTCATTTCATCCAAAGTTCACTACATCAAGATACACAAGGATGTGGGCATATGGAAATCATTTCCGAGTGCGTGGAGACACTTAGGGCAACACAATGGCCACCTATGATTCAAGGGTCGTATTTATTTTTCGACAACAACAAAGCTTGCATGAAGGCACAACACTTGGGCCAATACAATACTTAAAAGTAGCAAGGGACATAATTTGTTTAAACTATGGACCCATGTCACAACCAATCATATTGTTCAAATGTGATTGGGTAAAAAATGCGCCTAAACAAATGGGGTAACCCCATGTACAAGCATAATGAAGATGGTTTTTTGTTGGCCAACTTTTGTTAGTTGAAAACTAAAGATGATGAACCATTTGTGTTCCCATCACAAGTGCAACAAGTGTTCTATTATGAGAACCCTAACCATTCGAAGTGGAAGGTTGTCCTCCAAAAGGAACCAAGGTCCATAAGAATGGTATCAGATAAGAATGAAAATATTGTTGCCCCATTTCATAATTTGCTTAGCAAAGAAGCCCCTCTAGAAATCCTAGAAGTACCAAGGCACATGACACTTGTTAATCAAATTGAGCTAAGCAAAATGGATGCCTTTCTAGTAGTTGAAGCGCTATAAAGGCCATTTGATAATTAGGAATATATATACAACAATTGATAAGGGGGGGGTGTTTGGGGATGATCAATAGTCGATATTGTTTGCTGGGCAATTGGAAGGTTAAATATTGTGTCGAAAGCTCCATGCCTATAGGTGTAGTTGGGTGTCAGTAGGCAATGTTAGACTCTACAACCATGATAAATTTCGTTAGTTGATAATCTATCATAGAACACCATGGCACCAATATTGAAGATGGACAATTGTTTGAACAATATGATGTTACGTCAACATTTCTTAAGTAAATCTTAATTTTATAGACAATGGTGTTTTTTTTACACTATATTTAATTGCATTTGTTTTTAATGTTGATGGTTTAGGTGCTAGCCCACATTTTACTCTAGCATTGTATGGTTATGTCAAGAAGGGAGTTGCATTTGGCTTTAATTTCCATCTATGTTATTTGAAAGGCTTGTCAAGGGCATATGAACCTTGTACATCAATGGGACCTTGGATAGATCATGTGAATCAAATGATTCAAAGGAAAAGGGATAGATTGCTACCAATTTGTCAATCATATTGTGGCAACCTAAAGATCAACCAAAAAACATTTATGAATTGCCACGTGGCAACTTAGAACTAAAATTGAGTTTTTTGGCCCAATTGTGTGTTGTCAAATGGCATTTGTTGACCTGATCAAATAATGTTAAATAACATAACCTAGAGGCCTATGTTAGGCATTTTAGCCAAAGTGATCTGAGTTAGGAGCTTGAAGGCTTAATTGAGGAAGCCTAACTAACTATATTGCTTAAGGTAAAAAATAAACTTAGATTAAGAACCTAGGTGGTTTACCTACACAAGGTTCCTTAAACAATTATGTCATTTACCTAGGTTTCAAATGTGAAAACTTGAACCCTTTTCCACCACATTGAAGGTCCAAGTTCTTCACCATTCCATCGCAACATCTTTTTGTAACAAAACAACCCACAATAAAAGTATAAACAATAATTTAATAAAATTTATGTACAAAAACCTTTGTACCTTAGTTAAGTTAAGCTTAACCTAGTTTATTTTAGGTAGACCTATATTAATTTAAATTAATTGTTAAAGGTGAAAAATCTTCCTAGGTTAGTTAACACCATGAACATCTAGTAATTAGATAGATTTACTTTCCATCTTCTATTTACCTAGGGAATAAAGTTAATAGGGTGGTTAGTTATTGAGGATAAAAATTGGTATTTGTTAACCAATCAATTAATGGGATGTGTGGAAAAGATTAAGATAAGGAGAAGAAGATAAGGAAACCCAAATGTGTGGTGGGCAACCTTCCTAAATTCCCTATTTATCCCTTGAGGAAGGAGGATTATCATTATCACTCTCAAGGTAGCATGGTAGGAGGAAATACAAAGAAGTTAGGAGAGTTGGTAGGAAAACCATGTGTTCTGTAATGGAAAATAAAGGTCGTGTGGAATTAAGTGCATTATTTATGCTTATTTGTATTGATTTTTACAACGGTAGAGAAAGTAATTCCTTCTTAATTGATATAGAATATTAGTTTCTTAGTTTGATTCTTCTTTTCTTTTGCAATGAAATTATTCTCTGTACTTGAAATTGGAGTATGAAAGTAAAGTTGTGGTAAGAGGGTAGTTACCATTAGAAAGTAGTAGCATGAAAATAGCCATTGGATTTAAGGGTTGCAAAAAATAAATTGATGTTGTAAATGGTAAGCAACAACGATAAAAGGTTTGTGAGTATTGCAGATAGTAAGGAGTATTACAAGAGGTATGTACGCACTCTAGTTGTTTTTTCAAGTCTATAGATGATGGTAGGTGCAACATGGCAATAATTGTTGAAGGATGGTAGTTATTGTAAGATGGTAGTTATTATAGGACAATAAGAAGATAGAAAATAGGTCTCATTATCATGTCTTTTCATTTTTCTTGTTATTTCTTTTCTACCCAACAACCCTTTACTTGATGGTAATTAAGTTGCTAAACCCCATGGTTTTACACTAACCTACATCAATTTAAACATATATAAATTAACCTAGGTTATGTAGGATAACCTAGGTTAACATCTAAGCTAATATAAGCTATTTAAGGTAATTTAGGGCCATATAAGTTAACTTAAAATAGCCTATAATACTTAAGTTGACCAACACTAAACCTAGTTGGCTAACCAAGGTAAAATATATAAACTAAATTCAAACTAGCCAAAATTAAATCTAGGTTAATCACAACTAAACCTAAGTTAACCAAAGTTAAATCAAGGTTAAACCAAAGGTAGATGTAGGCGAACTAGGTTAAACATAGGTTAACCAAAATTAACCTAATTTAAATCTACACATACTAAAGTTAAACTAAAGTTAAAACTAGATGAACCCATTAGTAAAAAAATCTTAATTTATGATTACAATTTGTGACTAAAAAACAATTGCAATCAACTTTGTAACTAGAAAATCCTTTAGTTGCATATGTGAAGTTGCATTGAACCTTTAGTAGCAAATGATGATTTATGTGATGTTAGCACATTTCCCATGGATGAAATACAAGGTCAATGTATACATTTTCATCCTTTGACTAATGTATAACATTTGCAATTACTAATCATTATTTTACAACTAGTAAATAACCCTATCACTAATTTCCTTTGTTAACATAATATTTTTTGGGCAAATTTTTATTATTAAAATATTAATATAGGTCATCCATTATGGATGACCATAACCACACCTTTTAACACATTTTATAATCAGATTTTTCCATGTGGTAAAACTTGGAATATTTTTATAAATTATTTTATATAATATATAATGAGAAAAAATCAACATGGTCTAATTTAAACATTTTACATGATGAGATTTAGACAAAGGAAAATTTGACATGTGGCACAATCAAAAGTTGTCACGTGGCATATTCATTGAATTTTGGAAACAATAAATTAAAATAAAAAATTACTTACATAAGTAGGTAGGTGGGCAAAATTATGTGCATAAAAAAAACCTACCTACTAAGCATGCATATTTATCTAAACTATTTACTTACTTACCCACTTGCTTACCTAAGTAGGAAGGTAGGTAAATATTCAAAGTAAAAAGGTGGGTGAGTTAAAAAGTAACCATGTAAGTACTTTTATTTTATGTTTTGTTTTTAAGGTTAAGCTTTTTTGAGCTCATTCCAAATGGCACATGATTTTGAATGTGAAATCAAAAAAGAATGCACATATTTTATATATTTTGTAAGATGACATTAAAAGACAAAACATATCGGTTAAACCTTTTATAGTTATACCTTGGTCGCAAATTCAATTGCAACTAAAAATGATTCACCGACAAGTTTTGTGTTTGTTTTTAGTTTTGTAGATTATAAAACTAAATAGGTAAGAAATAAGTAACTAGTTAATTAACTAATACATTAGCTAATGACTAATTACCTGCCCACTTACAAGATTACTTACGACATGTTCTTATTTAGTAATTTAAAAAGTAGCATTGATCATTATTATTTCATGGTTATCAATAACTTGGTTCATAATAATAATTCAAAATTATTAATAGATTATTTAAAGAAATAAATAAATAATTATAATTAATTAATCAAATTACGAACTAATCATTAAAGTTTTTAATGTATTTAATTATTTCATAATTACTTATAAAACAATAAGCTTTTATTTATTCAATTAAAAAAATAAAACTATTATTTTTACCTATGAAAATAAACCTTTAAAAGTGCTAGTGATAAATTAATTAAATAAAAATAATTAGGTATTAATTGATTATCTAAGAAATTAAGAAATACTTGATAATTCTTGAGTATCAACTAGAATTATTAAATTTATAACTCATTAACTTAATTAGTAGATATTAAATCAGTTTTAATAAACCATTAATATTAACTAAATAATTTAACTTGTGAATCATTAATTATTAGTGTGGCATGTGTCATTGGCCCAAGTGTTACTACGTCCTCAACTGATTTTTACTTCCAAAACCTGGTTTTCTGGGAATTCTTTGAGTTTTCAATGGCAAAAATCATTAAAAAATCAATATTTGTCACATTCTAAATCCAAATCTTACCAAATAAATTCCATAAATCTTGCTCATCAAGATCTTTCCAATCCCAACTCCTCCAAAATTTTCAGCTATGATTTAATTCAATTTTCAGTGAAGAAATCAATCAATATTCAAGAACTTTTGTAGCACAAATCCAAACGTCATGGAACCAAGCCAATGCACCCCTCCTCCTCGAGAGCTTTCCAAAGAGACCAAGAATGTGATCTGAAGCATCCTGGTTCAATGGATCTCATAAGTATGAAACAAAACAAAACAAACAAACAAACAACCTTCCTTCATACATAGATGTTTTATTTTTTATCTAATAAAAGATTAACTATTAACTATTAATATTTATTAAATATTAACCATAATTCTTGATTATCAAATACTAACTATCACATAGTTCAATAAATAGTAATAAAATAATAAATAAATAACTAGTTTTTATTTAAGAAGTATTCACTAAATAAATATTAAGCATTAGATTAAAAAAAATTATTATGAATTTTTTAATTTATTAAGTAATTAATAAATCGGTTTAAATTAATAATAAATAATAACTAGATAATTTAAGTTTTGAAGAATTTATTATTTATTATTCGTTGGTTGACTAAATATTTACTAATTAATAGTCATTAGCTATTAACCATAACTTTTGATTAACTAGTTAAATCAGATTATTGAGATATTTCAGAACTAATCACTTATTTCAGAATTAATAAAATAAAGAAAAGTAAGATAATTAATATATGAATAATCACTCAATTTTTTTTAATTTATCTGACTAATTATTCATAATAATCAGTTATTTCATAGTAATTAATATGAAATAATAGTTAATAAACTATTGAAAAATCATTCATTGAAAAATATAAAATGTAGATTATTTATTTATAAAATTATTGACTTGTTGATATAAATTAAGTAATTTTTAATTAACTAACTATTATTGCACATTTTCCAATTAATAAATAAAATAATATGAATAAATCATGAACAATCATTAATTAGTGTATGAATTTATGAATTAATATCTAATTAATCAACAAAAAGTTCTGAAGTAACTAATAAATAATAATTGATTACTTAATTAACTGATATTTGGTAGTGATCAACAAAGAACCTAAAGTAGCTTTTGAAAACAAGGTGTATCCTGAAACTTACTACCATCATAGACCAAGTCATGCATACAAATAGATGAAACACCAACAACAATCAAAGTACAAGAACTACATATTATAGGGTGGACTTTAATGAAAAAACAATAATTCATGAAGATTAACTTGGGTATGGAGGACAATCCATAAATGATAAGGTCAATGCACATGTGGCCTAAAAGAACATGAGTCTGTTGAAGGAACTAATGATGGAGTACAAAAATGTCTTTGCTTTGACATATAAGAACTTAAAAGGCATAACATCGTATTGAGTTGAACACATATATTCCACATGCACATCAAGATAAGTATATAATGAATCCAAACTATGTTGTAATTGTTAAACAATACATAAATAAACTATTAACAACATGATTTATATAACCCATAGAGGAAGCCACTTGGTTGTCACCAATTGTTGTAGTACTAAAGAAGAATGGTAAGTTCATAATTTGTGTAGACTTTGGAAATTTAAATGTAACCACCAACAAATATCCATATTAATTGCCCTTTACAAATGAGGTATTAAACACAATTATAAGACATGATGAATAGTTAAAATATAATTAAATGATTAAATAATTTTTAGTTTATATTTTATATTAATTAATAAAATATTTGATAAGAATAATTTATCAAAAATGAATGTTTGTTTAAGACAATGATTATATCATATTAATATGACCTTGTTACTATGATTTAATCGTATTTTAATAAAGATGGTATATTTTTAAATGAACTATCAAAATGAAAAATGAAGAAATTTCAATCCAATATGCCCATGATATGGGCAAATATACATTTAATATACCTTGAATAAAAAATATATAATGTATTCTTAATGTAATGCACAAAACCCTAGTGTACATTAAATGTATATGCACACCATAATAAATAACCAAATTACAATTAATTTTGCAACTAAATGAACATAGGAGCCTATTTTAACATGAAAAATCCATGAAGCTAGTCAATATGCAAAGATGTGTAATTTAATAGTCGCACCATAGTCACAAAAATAGTTGTAAATTTTAAAAGATGGTGACTAGTTGTAAAAATGATAAACAAAGTTACAAATGATAGATGGTTGCATGTAGTTGTATGTAGTTGCAAATTGAATAGTTACATATTCCAAGATTTCTTGTAGTGACCAAGGTTAAACTAACATAAACTCGGGTTAACCAACATTAAACCTCGTTGGCTAACCAAGGTTAATATATAAGTTAAACCTAGGTTAATCTAAACTAAACCTAAATTAAACTTAAGCTCACCAAAGTTAAATCAAGATTAAACCAAAGGTAATTGAAAGTGAACTAAATTAAACCTAAGCTAACAAAGGTTAAACCTAGCCTAAATCTTAACTTACCAAGGCTAAATTAATATAAACTTGGGTTGACCAACACTAAACCTAGAATAATTTTAGCTAAACCTAGGTTAAGCCTAGGCTAAAATTGGGCTAACCAACATGAATCCGAAGTTATTTAATGTTAGTCAATCTAGGTTAAACATAAGTTAACCAAAGTTAAATTAAATAAAACCCAAACTAAACCTAGGTTAATTAAAATTAAACCTAGGCCAAATCAAAGTTTATCAAGGCTAAACCTAGGTTAACCTAAGTTAACCAAAGCTAACCAAGCCTAAACCTAAGTTAATTTAACATGAGCTTTGGTCTCTCAATCAAAAATTAGTAAGGCACTATTGAATCTAATTTCAAATTGAAATATTGATAAATAAATAATTAGTTCAATTTGTTTTAAAATCATGCCATGTGTGAAACTTGTGTTATGATGGTAACTAGAATTATGACATTCAAGTTTTCATCATGGCAAAAACAAATTTCACATAATGTGTGTAACTAATGTCATGATGGAAACTAGAAGAAATAATATTGGTAATAAGAATGAATTATTATGCATGAATGGATACACATATGTAGTGATGTTAATAGTGGACAAGACATGGAAAAAACCACTATAACATTTTTTGTGGTTTAGGATCAAAACTTTTGTTATTTATTTTACCAAAAAATATAAATTGGGATTATAAATTCCATTCCAATGAATAACATAATGAACATTGTGACACCATTCATTCGTTTCCAACAACTAGTGCAAATTTTACTATTTGTGGACTTGGAGCACACTTGTTTTCATTGATTAAAGTAAGAAAAACCACTACAAAGAAACAAAAAAATCCTATTATAGAAACATACGAGCCGAAACTACTGAAGGCATTCCATCCAGCGAAAACATTTGGATAATCCAAAACCCTATTTGATACATGTCAATCCCAAGTTAATTTAGTGTAATTTTTTTTTGGGTGTAATGTTTTTCCAAAATGAAAAAAAGGAAGAAATATTTTGTTGCAATATTCCAGTTTTTTCTTTAAAAAATCACCAAATTTTGAATTTTTTTTGCCACATTTGGATTCTTATTTTAGTTTGTAAGTCATGTTTTTAAAGTAGTTTTTTAATTATGTAGACATGTTTTAAACAGATGTTGCCATTTAATACTAAATCCTTCTTGGGACATTAACCTATGGTGCAACACCAAAAAATTGAAAATGTTTTAGTAAAGTCTAATGTCATGATGTCCTTTTTTTGTCAATTACTTTTGAAATCATAAATAATTACTACTTTATTAGATTTCAAACTTAAAAGAATTGAAAATAACACTACAACGCACTCATACAAGGTAGTTTTTTCATAGGTTTATCCAACTTTAATTTCAAGACATTTCAATTTTGTTGGTGGTGGTTTTTTGGCACATCTACTTAGATATACTAACAAGGAATGAAAAGGGAAAACGCTTGATCATCCAAATAAGGGATGTTGGCCAATATGGATTAAGTCACTTATTGATCATTACTTTTTTTTTTCCTATTATTTCTTGAAACATAATCCTTTTAATTCATGATACTTCATCTTTTGGTCTTTTACAAGGATATTTCAAAAAAATTGTCAATTATGCAATATCAAAATCATGCATCCATGTTATTCTTCAACTCCAATTTGAACTTCTTCAACCATTTAAAAAAAATGTTTTTTCATCCATTCTAGAGGAGACATGGAGCTTGGAAGGTAGAAAACAAATTATTCACCCACTCCAAAGGAAAAGGAGGTTGGAGGTGGGAAAAATGGTTTGCCCGTGTTCATAAAGAAAGGGTTTGGAGGAAAGACCAAAAAAAATTTCACCCATTTGAAATGAGAGGTAGGTTGAAAGCAAATACAATAAATTATTGTCCACCCATTCCAAGGGACATGGAAGTTGGAAGAAAAGCATAAAATTGTTCACCCATTTGAAAAGAGGGAGGTTAGAGGAAACAAAACAAAAATTCACCCATTTTGCAAAGCTAAGAAGGAAGTTGGAGAAAAGAAAAGGAAAAAAATTGTCTAGTCATTACAAAGGAGAAAAGGCCAAGGATAAATGATAGTTGTTCACCATTCTAAAGAAGAGGGAGGTTAGCAACCATGTAGATAAGGTTGGAAGGGAACAATAGTAGGTCTATAGGTAGTTTTGTAAGGGGATAAAATAGTTATGTAGGTTAGCATGAAGTTCTCACATAATTATACACAAATTTTACTATTATATATTTTTGACTAAGTAATAGATTCCATTTGACTCAATTGCACATGACTTCAAATTACCAACTTTCACATCACATTCATGGAATCTTAACATGAAAAAAATGACAAAAACTTCGATGAATATGACACATAGTGATGTTTGAATTTTGGTTGTTTAATTATTAAATACATTATGCATGGGCATAGGAAGGTGCATTGGGGAAATTGCCATGGTTATAACCTCAATGTAATTACAATGCAATTTCATAGTACGGGTTGGTCCCCAACACTAAATTTGAATATTGTTGAATAAATTCTTTAACTCCTTTCCTTATATAAAAAAAACTTATAACCAAAAAAATAACAATTAAAATATACTTCTAATAAAGGATAACTTTTTGAGGTCACTTGTTACATTAGTTGAAAGTAAAGGTTAGTTAAATCTTGTGACCATTATAAAACAATTAAATCCATATTCAAGATGTATATTGATTATACACTTTAACATTTATGTTGATTACCATATCAAAATATATAGGTCCGAATAACATGATTCATAAATGGTAATGAATTTACAAGCATGTTCCAAATTGAACTTAATTCACTTTCCATTTTGATGAGACCTTTAGAAATATAGCAACAATTTTTTAGTCATCTTATCACTAACTTTAAATATATCAATTGTGGCATGGAGCCTTGATATGCATCGTTTGCACCTCAATGATACTTGGGGCCAACTATGTACATACATAAATATGAAGGGCCATTTATTTGCATGATGTTGGAATTAAATACCATGGAATGAAATGTTACCCAAACAAAATGTGGCCATTGTCAAATGGTATTGGTTTTGTACAATTTTTCATAAGAAAATTTATGATAATCAAGTTGTCACAAAAGCAAATCTAGATATGTTTGTTGTGCGGGGAAAAATAATTCTTGATCATTTTAGGTTAATATCAAGCATTTGGAAAATAATTGTTTAAAATATTTATGTATGTTCAAACCCTAACAAACTATAGTTTCTAAATGCATTTAATAAGGAATATGTTAATGATTAACAATGGCAACTCGAAGTATTTTTGCAATATATATGTATATATATTCACCATAATTTTTATGAAGCAAAAAAAGTTTGAAAATGATATTGAGCTACTAGTATCAAAAGGGATTGGCAATCTAAAGTGAAAAAATTCAAATCACAAGTCAAAAATATATTCATTAACTTTTTTGACAAGTGCATTTTGTAGTCGGTTAAGAAAGGTGTGGTCTTGATGAAGGATTCTTGTATGAAAGTCAATTTCGGAGTGATGAGGATATCATTAAAATATGTATTGTAAAGTTCTAGATAAGATTCTATATGTGACTTTCTAACGTTATTTTATTGGCAAGCACAATGTTGAATGTGTTCCACACATATGCAAGTTGTGATGTCACTTTGACGTTGGTGGACCCTAACAAACTAATGACAATCATCTCCCACCACCTTATAAATACACCTTTGTTTCAATGGGTTATGTGCTTATTGCTTCAAAGGACTTCATGTTGTTTTTTCACATCTTGCTGAAAACATCATAATTTTAAGCTTATGAGAGGTCTTTGATACTTAGAAATGATATAGAACTAAAATGTTTACAAAATATATTCAAATTATCATTATCCATTAATGATGTTTTCGGGAAGATGTGAAACAAAAAACATGAAGTCTTATTATTTTATAGTCATGTTATGTGTGAAATGAGAGAAATCTTTTTAAGTTGATTGATAATTTCTAGTCATTCCTAAGATGTTTATCCATATTTAATCCGCGGTCTTCGTTTTGTCAATTGAGCTCGACTTGGGCTAGGGTCACATAAGAACTTCAAAAATTGAATCTTTTTAGGTGGAAAGCCTTTTTGAATGGGGTGATCAACCATTTAATTAGAAGCCAAAATGTTTGAAGCCAAATTGAACATTCATCCTATTGGAAGCAATACCTATGCAGGTGTTAGGAAGGAGGTAGTTTTGAGACGATCTCCACCTTGTATCAATTGTTTTTCTTCCTTTAGTCCATTTTTGTATATGTAAACACAATAATCCAAAACAATAATAAGATTCGTATTAACAATTATTCAAAATACAATGAGGTTTCATAAAAATAGCTTATTGGTTTTATGTGACTAACATGTTAAATTACATTCAATACTATTGTTACTTTTTAATGTTTGCATGCACAAGTTACAAACTTGCAAATGTCAAGAGGGCATCCATATTTAGAACAAAGAAAACATGCTCATTGAAAGTCATGAATCATGGTTATGATGATGCATGTAATATTAGTTGTTTTAAAGGGATATTGAACATTTAAAAGTAAGGGAATAGTTAAATTAGAAGCCACAATAGAATGGAAGACCCTCAAGAAGCTAGAAGTTAAAGGTTGGTTTTAAAAAAATTAGAATGAAATTTATAAAATATAGAGAATTAAAATTCATGTGATAAATAACAATGTAAAAAATGTTCAAAATTGTTGATGGACATGTAACTTTTTGTCCCACATATGATAACTATAATGGTGTGCATCTATTTGAATTGTTCATGTTGATGTGTATTGAGCCCTATTTATTTACCTCTCTTTCCTCTTATAGACCTAGCTCTATCAATATTGACATCCATCTCCTTTTTGCCCTTTTACTCTCTTGTTACTCACAAAAATGTCTTTATGATAGAATTGCAATCATGAACATATATAACTAACTTTTTTAAATGTAAAGAAAATGAAACACAATCCAAATTGCATGGGTTTTGGTTCCCATGAGGAATCCAATTTAATTTATTTTGCAAATGGGATAATTTGGAAAGTTGAAAGCTTTATTGTGATAAAGTGTTTTTTCTTATTTAAAAGATATAATAATTATGTTCCTTGTGAATTGTTTAAAACAAAGAATTATGTAGGCAAATTAAATTTTATCTCTAATTTCAATTTTGACTTCCCTCAATATTTCAAAATTTGCACAAGAGTTTGTTGATTAATGTCAAAATATTTGCAAGATAAAAGGTAGGGCACATAAAAGTAACAAGAGTTGAATAGTTAAGGTATGGAAATAGGAAAGAGAAAATACATGTACTAAGGAGTTATATTGGGTCAAGCACATCAACAATGTTGTTGTTAAGGTCTCTCTAGTGGTAAAAGTCAAGACTTGACATACTTGATTTACCCATGAACAATGCTTGGGAGTTCAATATTTGTAGGTGTATTGTTGTTGTGTGGAAACCAAAAGGTGAAAAGTGGAGAGGTTTGCTACTTGATATCATTCTTTGTGTTGAAGTTTTCCCATAAGGCTTTCAACTAGGCTATGTCCATATCTAAATAGAAGAAAAATGTTCGAAGGGCGTTGGTGGTGATTCGTACATAAAACATCGTTATACACATATCTGGGTTGCACTCTCCTTTGCAAATATATTGCCAGTGGTTGTAGTGACAGATCTTCCAACAACGACAAGTCGAAGCTTTGCTCCTGCTCCCTAGCCGACAGCCAAAGTGGATCCTGTGGCCAAGTCTCGCACGTCCAGCCCTAGACTTGCCTCCCTTGGATGAACGAAGAAGAGGTACTTCGTGTTTAAAGGTTTAGGGTTTTGCTTTGCTGTTTGTTTTTGAGTGCTGAACATATTCTCTATTGCAAAATGTTGAATTTCTTCTTTCCTCACTATCCTAAGCTATTCAACCCTATCCTAAGCCCAACTTTGTGCTGCACATACAGTTGATTGCAAGGTTTGCGTTGCCCTAACATTAAAGCTGTAGAATAGCCGGGTGGATGGCAGAAAGAATTTAAATTCTGAGCTGTTTTGGAGATTGAGCTCAGCATGTCAGCTGCCCGATATTCTGCTGCACATACGTTTGGTTCGAAGGTTTGCATTGCCCTAACATTAAAGCTGCAGAACAGTCGGCAGATGGCAGAAGGAGTCAATTTTCGGGAATGAGTATCGTAAGTGATGCAAGTGTGCTGAGGACAAAAAGAGTTGCCACCATTTGCTTTATCACCTTGTTCTCTCTGTCCCACAAAAGGTAAGTCTAAAATCGCAGGGTGCTTTCCTGTGTTTTTTCTGGTATAGGCATGAGCAGAAGTTGAGGAAATTGCAGGGGTTAAAGCCAAATGGAACTCATCTTAAACAGAAAGTGGCTGATTTCCACCTTCAGTTGAACCCAACAGCAACATGGTGTACCGGTGGTTGATTCATCTGAATATCAACACTATGTAAAGAGCCTCCAAGCTTAGCAGTATGGCAAATCTTACTAACCCAAAATTGTCTTTCAATGATCCTCCCTATGTTTATATAGGACTTACTCTCCAAATCAAAAAACACCCAAGTGGGATGGAATTATAGGTGCAAGATTTTCCTTTTTTTTTCATCTGATTTCCGGGTAGAGAATTTTGCATTTCAGTTTGGTTACCAACTTGACAAACCAGGACCTGTTAGTTACATTGAGCGTTGATCTGGCAAAGCGCTACTTGTACCATCTTATAGATTCAGAGAGGTATTCTCCCATCCTTTCTCTGAATTATACAATAAAGGTGCATATTTCACTCTCTTGTGAGCATTACTGCCATGATTCTTATCTGTCCAAAGTCTTGCACACATCCAAAGCCCAGGAGCTATTCTAGCTTAAGTCTTCATTGGATCAATCCTTATGGTGTTAATGAGCTTGCAGATTGAAGTAGTTGCAGTTTTGGAAGCTTGTTAATTTTGGTCATGTGTATGTGTAGGCTGATGTATATTGCAGGCCAAACATGGGATGGTGCAAGTGACTTGTGGTTTCTTCCACTAGAAAAAGGGAACACCATTTGCTAAAAATCAAGAGGATTATGCCAAACTGATCAGTTGGGAGCAAGTCGACAATGGCTGCTAGCATACTTGCAACTGCAAGTTTCTGATATGTGCTTCTCTTCTCTTCCCCCTTCCTGATTTGTAAGCATGAGGATCCTCACATTTGTTATTATGTGCTGTTTTCCTACTTGCTTCCTGACTTATGTTTTAATCATGCACATGATTGAGCTTTCCCAGTAACTAAAGCAATGCTTTTCAAAGTTAGTAGTACCCTATCAAGAAAGAGCCATTTCCAGCAAAATAATCGGAGGCTTCCTATTTTTTTGTCATATTCTGTGGTTACTGGAATAATAGAGTCCAGACTGTAGTTTGAGTGTACTGTAGAGAACTATTGTGCATCTTAGGAACATTGATCAAGCGATTTGATACATCATAGTCCCATTCCTACAATGATATAATTTATAACAAGTTTTGTGCATTGTAGTCCTGGTGTTAAAACAAGGAGACATGATTCATAATGAATTTTTTTCTCTGATTGTGCATCAAAGATTTTTTCAGATGGATTATAGATTTGGCCACAAAGTTCTGGTCTATCAATGGTAGCTCAATGACACATCTTTAGGGAAGTTCTTAGAGATCCTAACACTTTAGCCAAACCCTAATTTGTGTTTGTCTCAGCACCTCTATGGCACAACTTTTTGTTCTCAAAGCAGGCAGAAACTCTGCATTGTGGTTCTGTAGATAAGAGACATGTTTTAAGGAATTCTCATTGCTTTGGTGAGCAAAAGGCCTCTGTTCACATCAATGCAAATACTTTATGTCTTCTTAAAACAAGGAGACTAGTATCCCACTTTGTCTAGATGTGTTATGGGAACTATTTAAACCATCAGCATGTTGCTGACTTTTTGGAGCTGCCATATCCAAGGATGCTGCTTGTTTCTGAGTGTAGCCAGACAAATGTTTGCTCATGACAAGGGCTTGTGAGCCTTTGTCCTTAAAATGCAGCTGCAGCAGTTGCTTCTCAAATTAATTCATCCCCAGTTTGTGGTACTTGCGGATAACTCTATTATTATTAGTATATACTTTTGTACACTCCCCATTTCGAGCTGATGAAGTCAGTGATGGGGCAATGGCAGCTAGTCACTGCTGTTGATCATGAGGGTGATGGTGTGTTACTTTGTGAGTCCAGAAATGTATGTGAGGGCTAACAAGCACCTTTGCATTACTAATAATACTTCTTAATGGCCAAAGGCATTGTACAGGTGTCAATATGGCCGCATCAATAGGGTGATTGATCATGGTGACACATAAGCTTTGCTCAATGGTAACCTTTATCAGTGGAGAAGGGCCTCATGAGTTGTGATATTATATTGCCTAATGCTGGAAAATAGTCTCATCCAGTCTTGTGCAGTTACTTGATTTTTCAAAATTTAGAGAACGGTGTTTAATATATATGTAAAATGAAATCAGTTCTTTGATTTTTTGAGAATGGTGGTTATGAACTCTAAGAATGACCCTGATAACTGCTGGAGGTCTGGTCCTGTTTTTGATAACCTCCCAATACTTGTCTTGACCATACTGAACTACTTGAGCGAGCTATACAATCAGAGTCAAATTGTGGATGTATTGTTGCTTAGCTGCATTTGTCAGCACATTAGAAGATTGGACGGGGGAGATTTGTGGTGCTGATTTGTTTTGTAGTCTCGAATGCCCAACAACTAAGTCTCTTTTAATTTGGGCAAAGATGCATTAATCACATTCATAAGCTCCAGTGTTGAAGTAGCAATTGTTTGAGGACACTCCATTCTAGATTTATCTCCCTTTCACTCAGAAAGGCAAGTCTTCCAAAGAACAACTCTCTCTGGAGGTATGTATTTGGAGGATTTTTTAAGTTCAGCAATGTATCATCAATGCTTGACAGTTGCCATTTTGTATGGAGTGGTGCCAGAGAGTGTGCCAATTGTATGCATTTAAGTCCCAAGTTGATGATTCAAATGATTCCAGTGACCGTGATTTATGTCTGTTTTGATGGAGTTTATACTAGTGTTGGGTGGGTATTTGATTTTGTTAACAACCTTCTGAGTCCATTTATTTCGAAACCCTCAAAGAATTGGTGGCTGTCATGAAAGAACCAGCAATGAACCTCAGGTTTACGGAAAGATATTTGATGGTTTTTATTTTTTTGAGAACCATGGTTATATATCAGAAACTTTTAGACCTGTAGTTATGAAATTAAAAAGCCATGCCCTGAGAACAAGTGGGTGGGCTTTGTGCCATTTCTAATGATCACCAAACACTGGCTTATTCTCGTTTCTCAAGTTTTGTCATGATGTTTCTTCTGATTCTTTTGTCAATTGAGTTCTAGCACGAATATTGTGACAATGGGTTTTTGAACATGAAGGATATTTGTTTGTTGGCTCTGTCCATTAGGAGTTGGGATAAACTTTGGCTTAAACTTGGAACCATTTTGTTGGTGATACTTGGAAATGTAGCTGTACTTTCCAGATTATTTTTATTTGTTGGTTCGATGTAACTCTTTGCTCACATGTTGGTTTAGTGGTTTACAAACTAACCATTAGTAAAATAAAAAGAATAATAACATAGAAGTTAATCTTTCAAAAGGTGGCACAACTTGACCCAAGACCACTTTTGTCCATTTGACTCCTATTGTTGTAATTCACATCATTCCAATATTCAAACCCCAATTTCATCTTCAAAACCCTTTTTGTTCACATTTCAGAAGTTAATACTAGGTTCTCCCACCTTTTGTTCCATGTTTATAATAAGGTTACTTTAATGTGGATGTCCTTAAACGATATGCACTACACACATCCCATTTTTTCCTAAGTTATGTCTATCAATGAAATGAAACTTGAATTTCATCAACATATGACAACATATGATTCACAACTTAATCATCTCGATAAAAAGTTCATTGAACAATGCACATTTAAAATATGTAAACTTCATGAACTAGGTCATCTTACATTTAGATTACCTAATGATGTCAAAGAAATCCATTGGCTTTCACAATTTTCATTGAACCAATGTAGTGTGGTTGTTAGAATTTTTTAGTTCAAAATTGTGGTTTTGGGTCTCATAAAACCCATGATCCAAAGAACCTATTATCATCATAATTATTTTCCCTATTTGAATAAACTTGTCCTTTTTCAATTCTTTCATATTTTGTTCTTGAAGGTTTGTTATGGTTTAATTGGCTATGTTAACCTAAAAACCACCGATTATATGCAATAGTTTTCTTAGTCTCAAAAACTTTGCCATTTTTATGCTTTTTAATTTGTTCTTTGAATTTGATTGTGTAGATGGTGTTTAGTCAAGTCACCACAGTCAACAAGCCATATCTTTAAAGGAGGTAAAATACAAAAGATTAGTGGTGATGGTCATGTTGTGATGTTGGTATTTGCTTGTTATGTTAAATCAATGGAAAAGCAAAATTCAACTCATAAAATTTCACCAAGTCCATACTCTACTCTTAGTAGAAGAAGGGAGTAAGGTTGGCATTTGCTAAGTTTTGAGAGTGAACATTTGCAAAAAAATTCAAGTGCATGTCTTGCATTTTTTTTTTCAAATCTCAAACTTTCTTCAAAAACTTGATAGCTATTAGTACTCAAGGCGCTCATAGACAAAATGAACACAATTCATCAACAAACGAAGCAATCACCATTGCTTGCAACTTCAAAGCAAGAAGTTGAAAATGCAATTCCAACTCATAAAAAAATCCCAAATTAAAGAGTTCAATTAAGAAATAAGCCACATTTTTATGCATTTACTCACTTGGAGTAGTTATGAACACCAATACCAAAGAAGAACAACAAAAAAATGAACATGAAATTTGAAACGCACAAGACAAACAAGTACAAAATTCATCGATCCTTTCACACAACCTCTTATGCTTCAACACCACTTGAACTCTTGTACATTTTGCATGAGTACCTCCCTAAACCCATTTACCACACCCATGCCTTCCACAACTACCAAAAAGCAGGTAACTTTGAGACCAATAATACACTAAGGGTTTAGTAACCAAAAAGGATCCACTCAAATATGGAAAGATTGGTAGAGACAATGAAGGAAAAAGAAGGGAAGTGAAATAACAATAGGAAAACAACCTACCATGTTCTAGATGGAAGCAGAAGAAAGATTCAAATAAGAAAATTGCGCAAGAAATATAGAAAATTGATTGTGCAAGGTGGTCATCATTGTTATAAAATTATTGTATTAAAAAAACCTTTTCGTTCATGTTGTCTAAGTTTCAATCTCAAGTGCATAGTTGTGTTATAAGTCATAATAGGTAACTTTTAAATATTAACGATGCATTGTTCTTCCAAAATTGTTGTATCATTCCATGTTGCATCCACCGAGTTTACTAAACTCAAAACCAACACTTTTCAAACAAACCTTAACAAGAGTTCAAGTAAAAATACACAACTTACTGATTGGAGGTTTTTAAATTCACGTGGTTCTTTTGAACCTTCACCATTGTTAGAATGGAATCAACCCTTTTATTTCAAAACTTGATGGGTATGCAATAAACAATTTGTTGATTTGTACAAAATGTCAATGAATTATTTGAATAAGATGAATGAACAAATTATGGATTGGGATTGCATAGTTCAGTGAAATGGTTGTTTGCATAGAGAATTTTTGAAACTTTGAATCATCATGATGAAAATCTTGTGATAACATAATTGGGAACTTTATCAAGGGGTTTCCACTAGTATACCCAAAAATTGTGGAAACAACATAATTGTTTGATATTTGATTACATTAATAATTTCAAATTTTAACTAGGTATGTAACAATGTTCATTTGGTACATAGGGTCAAAGATCGGTATCAATAGTGGTATGAACATTAATATCAAATACTAGTCCAATTTGGTATGACCTAAGTCTAATACTAGTATTAGCTAGTCTTAACTTGAGATAATACTAATCTCATATTGGTCTTATTACCATTCTATATATTAGACATATATCTATGATATGTTAGCCCAAAATCAATATAGAACTTAATAACATACCAAGTTGGTATTGATTTTTTAAAAAATGACCAATATGAATACTAAATTGGTATCAATTTAAAAAAAAAGTGCCAATACAAGTACCAATTGGTATCAAAATAAGTTGATACCAGACCAACATTAGTATCTACCAAGTGTGATTTATTGAATTCAAATAGCTTCCATATATTACATAATACACCACCTGAGCTAGATTTTGGTTGCTAACACATCCTTCTAGGCAACCCCATTATGGTGAACATATGAGGTATGCAAAGGATCAAAATTCATTGTAGGAATGACCTATTATCTCATGTTAAAAGCTTATGGAACTCTTGGGGAACTTTTGGAAATGAAATAGAATTGATTAGCTTCCTCACATTGCCTTGGAACATGAATAGACCTCCTTTGCTTTTAATTTTGTAAGAAAAAACAACATATCAACAAAGACTTTGTAAATCCATCGTACTCATATTAAGTTCATTGTATTGCAAATATATCACTAATTTCATCACATCCAAATTTAAAGTTATTTAATGTTTTCTCTTCCCTCAACAAATAATAAAATTTGGACAATAGATATTAAAGCAACACATAAATGTCACATGTTGACCAATCAATAACAATTAATGGTTTGTTCATCATTATGGCTAGCCAACTAGACTCTTTTGTTGAAGGTCTTTTGACACCCATGGAAAATTTTGTCATATTATCTTCCTCCAACATTTGTTATATAAGTCATTTTATTATAATGGTTAGAGTTGTTCTAAGCTTGTTTGAAGTTGCAATGTTAATCCACAATTGCATGTTAAGTCTTTCTGTGGGTTGCACCTTGGTTTTGAAATTGATTCTTTAGGTTTTAAAAACCACTTTTTTTGGCAAGAGGACCCAATCTATCCAATTTTATCAAATGTCTTTGAAGAGACAAGAGTGTCCAATCTATCATGTCCACTCCACCAAGCATAGAATACTTGTAATAAGTAAGAAAATTCCACCACATGTATATGAAAGCCTTTTTGCCTTGTATTGAAGTTGTTCTAACATTCCAAACCTCAAAGGCTTTTAAGCACTTATGCTCCTTCAATGGAAAATTAAGTTGCATTGCTCTCATTACTTGTGGTTGGTAAACACCGCCTTCTACTTGTCCACCTTCACAAGCAAGGCAATGCCATTGTCCATCTTTTAAATAAATAACTTCCAATGTTTCTCCCTCCTCTTCAATCCCCACCTTTGAAAAGAAGTGAATAATGCTTTGTTGGCTATACTTTTGTGTTGAGGTTTAATAATTCATTTTGTAAATTAATTATTACAATATATCAATACCTATTGGTTTGGATATGACTTGAACATTATTGATATCTTCACTATTCTACCATTTGAGGTATAAATGTTTCATTCAATTCCTATCATCATACCATTGGTAATCACAACATAAATTACAAGCGTTTGAGAAGAACAACCAACTCATAATCATTGCATTGTATAGTGTAATTAAAAGGAACATGCAATTCTTCCTAATACACATACATACACACTCATAGGATTTTTATCAAAAATCTCCTCTCATTATTCCATTGGAGATGCACTATCTTCTCTATTTATATATTTTATTTATAGAGTTAGAACAAAAAAAATTCTCCATCAAACATTATTGGCACTAACTTCATTCAACCCTAAAACCCCCCAAATATAGGGCCAAAGGGAAAGAGTGTTTTTAAGTGTCTTTCTTTCAGTCATCATGCTTTCAAAAATGTGATTGGGCCCCAATTGCGTCATGGGATGCACAGTACACACCCACATCTTATCACTTTTTTATATTCAGGATAGACAAAATGGGATGTACGGCGCACATACACTTTGTGTTGAGGAAAACCCAAAATGGTATGCACGGCACACATGCATTTTAAATTGAGGAAAGACAAAGAAGCCTAATGAATAGACCCAGAATTGTCATATTTGCCCTAAATGCAGCATGCAGACAAAACAAAACAACACGAACAAAAAGGGTGGGCTACATCCATTTTTGAAGGGGTAATGAGTGGCCTGCCTGTGGCGTTTTCTCCTGTCCTTCCATGACCCCCTTGTTTGTGTGGAGTTGGACATCTGTGGACATCAGCTGTGGACCCTCGGGATGGACGGCTGGGCCATTTCTCTCCTCTGAGGTGTTAAAAAAGAATCAGAGATTTGCTAAGTTTTTCCTTCAGATCTCATAAGCTCCCAATTATTCAAAAGTGTAACTAAACTTTCTTGGGCAATTTAGTCCTAAACAGCTGCAGCCCACCTTCCAATGTTGGGCAAACCCATCAAATTTCTTGAGCTCTTGCCAAGTTTCAGTGGAGGATTCTTCTCATTAAAAAAGTTTATAAAACAATTTTGTGATCTAGCCACATTTGCAGTCATCTACTGGAGGAATTAACCAAAATTTGGCTACAGGTCAGAGAGGAAAGTAGAACAGTTTAAGAATCCTCCTATATTTTGGCAACCTATTGTCCAATTATGGCCTCATCAGAAAATAATTTCCTCTCTGGCTACTTTTGCACATTATCTACACAAAAATCTTTTGTATGAGTTGCACTGGATATTATTTTGTCGCCAAGTGTCCAAAATTCGCCAAGAAATGCTGAGTTCCACAGGTATATAAATAAATTATTAAACACAAAGTGTACAACTTGTTGCCCACCAAGGTAGAGCCTTGAAAAATGGGCACACAGCCAATTACAAGAAAACACAGGATTCCTAAGCTGCACACAATTTCATGTGACTATATTTGTCACACACCTGATGACCTTGCCAAACTATGGGGTGTAATTTTGGCCAAACAAAGATTGTGAAAGGATGGAAGCTTCATCAAGAAGTAAAGCTGAAAATAAAATAGTCGAAATCCAGCCACACTTGTCCCAGAAAAGAATAAACCGTGAGCAAAGGATTGCAAAATCGTGGTCTTCCATGTGGTATAATATTATGTCAAAACAAGTGACCAGTTTCTGTTAACATTGCAAATGAAGCTCTTCTGAGTGGAGTTTGGAGAGGCCAGCACGCTTTGGGTTTGTCAATGTCTTAAGGATTAATGGTTTGTTTTAGGGCATTCTTCAAGTTGTTGGAATGGGGAGTTTTTTATCTATTGTTTTTGTTCTTCAATGGGTAGCTAGGGCACTAGGAGGCATTGTACAACAACAATGCCTACGGTTTATCAGCAAATTGGGGCCCCCAAGAAAAAGCCTGGGAATGAACAACTTTCAATAAGGTCGGAATTTTTCAGGGTTGTTGGATCCATAGCTGAAGGGTATGGAATGAAACCGACCAGCCAACCAATATTGCAGCAACTCAAAACTTTGTGGATGAAATAATTGTTGTTGATTAAAAAAGTTGGGGGAACATTGCCACCAGCTTCGATTCATGATTGGCTAATGGGTGCCGTGCTCAAAACAGAACATCAGCATCTACCTTCTTCATAGAGGCCAACAAAGTAAACCCCATACGTCCAGATCACATTTGGACTCTGGAAATGGGGACATCCTACCACTCTTTCCCCATCTCCAATTCTACAAAGCCCTTCCTTTTGTTGTTTGACAAGTGTAGATCAGGGGGGGGGGTTTTTTCAGTTTTGTGATATAAACAATTTGGCAAAGGTTTCTAGAATTTTTTTATAAAAATAAGTTGAATGTACACTAGAAAAAATATTTTTCCCAGGAATATCCCCATTTCAGACAATAAAAATTGTCAACAAAAAATCACTGGTCTAATATGTCATATATTCTAGGGCGTGAATCAATGCTCTACAAATTGGAATTTACTGTTGTCCAGAAACTGTGTTTTCTTTGTGAGAATGTGCAAGTGAGCTGCACCTAAGGTGGGTAGTGAGAAGAATAAGTACCTAACTTGCACCTTGTCTCTTCTTCCACGTTTCCCGTGCACTTGGTACTTCGTTTCCTCCCTCGCTCTGCTGGACTCCCACAAACGGTCAATTTAGAACACTATGGCCAAGCAACAGATATTCCAAGTACCTGCTCCAGTTGCAAGTGGTCACAGGTGACCCAATATGATGGGGGCCCATGGCAATAAGTTATCTTTGTTCTTGAAAACTGAAGTATCTCTAGGGTCACACTATGCTGCAACACAAAGAAGTTGTGACATGACGCTGAGCCCATGATCTGCATCTCATTGATTTAGTGACTTTTGAAGATCCAAATCTCAGGTGTCAAAAGTATGTCAAATTATACAACAAAAAGTGTCCATTTGAGTACACTGTGATAAAAGAGTCCCACACAATTCTGTGGGAACAATATGGGGGAACGTTTGGCAAATCATCTATTATGAAGGAAGGTTGTTTGTTTTTTATTGTTTTGTTTGTACCGATGAGATCCACCAAACCAGGATGCTTCAGATTGCATTCTTGGTCTCTTTGGAAAGCTCTCGAGGAGAGGGGTGCATGGGCTTGGTTTCATGGCGTTTGGACTTGTGGTGCAAAAGTTCTTGAAATTGAATGATTTCTTCACTGAAAATGAAATTAAGTCTTAGCTGGAAATTTTGGAAGAATTGGAATGTTCCTTTGGTGTTGTTGGAAAGATCTTGATGAGCAGGATTTAATGGAACTTATTCGATAAGACTTGGATTCAGAATGTGGGAGATATTGATTTTGAAGTGATTTCTGTCACTGAAAATTCAAATAAATTCCAAAAAACCAGGTTTTGGAAGGAAAAATCAGTTGAAAACATGGTAACACTTAGGCCAATGGCACAAGCCACACTAGATGCTTCAGATTGTGTTCTTAGTCTCTTTGGAAAGCTCTTGAGGAAGAGGGGTGCATGGGTTTGGTTTCATGGCATTTGGACTTGCGGTGCAAAAGTTCTTGAATATTGAATGATTTCTTCACTGAAAATGAAATTAAATTGTAGATGAAATTTTTTGGAGGAATTGGAATGTGCCTTTGATGTTGTTGGAAAGATCTTGATGAGCAGAATTAAATGGAATTTGTTTGGTAAGACTTGGATTCAGAATGTGGGAGATATTGAATTTGAAGTGATTTCTGCAGCTGAAAATTCAAATAAATTCCAAAAAGCCAGGTTTCAGAAGGAAAAATCAGTTGAGGACGTGGTAACACTTGGGCCAATGGCACAGGCCACACTAATAGAGAATGTAATTAAGGAACATATGTGGAGGACATGTAGGAAATGTGGGAACAACATAGGGAACATTTGGCGAGGCATTTGAGATAAGATTAAGGAACACGTGTGGGGATGGGGGCACATGGGAACTATAAGATTGAGACAAGGAACGTTGAGCAATGCATTTGTGACAAAGTTAAAGAGCGAATGGAGATCAAAGTGGGAACACCATTGGATATTACCATTGGGATCATTGTGGGTGAACAAAACCCTTAAACCCAAAAATAATCAAGTCCCCATATCCCAAACATGAAACACCAACAGACCTGTACTGTATTTGTAGGGGGCTCTTGGACCTCCACACTTAAACATAAAGGGTCATATGTATTGTGGGTATTTGATTTTCCCCACAAGACATGCAAAAAATTAGTAGTTTAGGACCACAAGAAAGCCTGGACTCAAGTTGTGCAAAATATCTTAGTGAAACATGCTACAATCAATACTTGGATGAAATGCTTTTCATTGTCACTCAAGATCATTTTATTCTCCACTTTGAAAGCAATTTGTAGGGAAGTTGCATGCACTGGACATGTCCACTAATGATGTGTACGATACATGAATCACAAGGAGAGTGGCCTTTAAGATTATATGGAGGCTTTTTTAAGGTGGATGGATACTCTAGATGCTTTGATGCAGGTCTCCTTATGCTATTGTTAAAGTGGATAACATGGACATGACGATAGGTTTTGACAACTTGACACTTCTTGTAGCATGAAGAATCACCCACTTTTTAAAGTCCAATTCGATGTAAAAAGGTTTGAACTTTCCATTTTTTTCTTTTGTAATAAAAAAGTTAAAAGTCTTTTAGAAAACTATAACAAAAAAAATCATAGTAGAAGTTGATTTTTTGAAATGCCTTCTTGGCACTGCAAAGAGAATGCATCACAAACACACTTGGCATTACTGTCATAAAACACCATTGGATGTAGGGTATAACATTTAATGATAATATTACAGGTCATGGAAAGATTATATCAATTGGTAATCTTAAAGTTTCCTTTTTCCATCTATAACATTAAAGGATAAAGCCAAAAATATACTTTTAAACTACATATGTTAATGTAAATCTTAATTGCAATAAAATATTGAGAGAAAACACTTATACAATATGCCACATTGGAATGTCAAACCTAAGAATAAAATTTCTACAATAACAACATATATCCATTTATTTTGTCTCCTCGTTCAAAAAGCTAATGTGCAAGGTTGTACTTCATATTTCTATTTAATAAATTGAAGAATTGGAAAGACTACTTTCATTTGCATCTATTTGGGAAGTTACTTCAATGAAGCTCTCATAAAAGCATAGTGTCCAAGGAACATTCTTGAACAACTTCAATATTTCTTATAGGTGAAAAATGGATGAATTTTATTCACAAAAAAATCATCAATGAATGACAAGCTAAGCTTCACGAGCTTTCATTTGAATGCTCATATATTCATATTTACAATCTTAGTATATTTTTATGGTTTTTTCATTGGGGTTGGTTGTTGGATGTCATTTATGACACCTATTGGGAGGAAATGATGCTTAAATGCAAAATATGGATTGGTGCAAACTTGAAGACGCCCATGATAAGTTTATATTTTCATACATATGCATAAAAATCTTTGAGGATATCATTACTAGAAAAAATGGTTTTTATGATTATGACATTTTGCAACTAAGATCCAAATTTAATCATGTAGTTATATAAGAACATTAGTCATTGCTATTGATTTGACTATAGTCATTTTAATGATTATGATTATGGCTACATGACTAGTAGTCATCTTATTATATATATAGCTTACATTGTTTATATAACCTATGTACACAAAGTTTAGACATTGTACATAGCCTAGATATAACCTAAATATAACCTAGGTGTAACTTTACATACTCTATATGTAACATTATGTCACAGTTTATGTATAGCCCTACATAGCTAATATATAGCACTAGGTATTCCATACATAGCCTAAGTATTGCCCTAGGAATAACCCTACATAGTTTAGGTGTAGTTTGCATATAATTTACATAGCCTATGTATAGCTTAGATATAACCTTGGGTGAATGCAAGGTTGAGTGACTCACTTTTGGACAAAAATGATCAATTATTCCTAGGTACCCTTCATTCAAATGCATATAGTGATTAATATATCCTTAGATCTACTAATTGGGACTTGGATCTAGACTAACAACATTATTATGAAAAGAACTATGTGGTTATTTATTGATAAAAAACATTTGTGAGTAGCAATGGACTTTTGAAGTTGAAAAATATGGATTGGTTGTTTGATTAAAACATCACAAAATGGAAAAAAAAATTGATTCACATTCCAAATTTGTTATTGGGACTCAATATATGATGTATTATGAGATGATAAATTCAAATAAGGAATCTTCTTTTTGAAAACCTTAACCATTTAATAGTTAGGAACTTTTGAATGGTTAAAATTGGACCATATTTTCATAAGTCCTTATGAGTTGCAATTTTTGTTTGTTTTTCAAATTTTTTGTCCCAAAAGCATATGTTTTTGAAATTTTTATTTGGGGCAATATTCATATGAATCTTGTGGGTTGTCCTTTTAGGACTTCCAAATTGAAAAATGACATCAATTTATGTTAATGTAAGTGTTGATGTAGATTTGAGGATTTTTAAATGATTGAACATTTATTAGTCAAAGATTACAATAATGACATTTTAAAAAATAACAACCATGTCCATTGAACATTTTTTAATGAATTTCCCAAGCACTTGTAAGGAGTTTTAAATTGTCCAAGAGTGAGCCACCATAGCTTGCATTTACCCCTTTATATAGTTTACATATAACCCTAGGTATAACCCATGCATAACTTACATAGCCTAAATTTCACCTTACATATCTTAGTTATACTTTATATATAGCTAATTACATTGCTAAGTTATAACCTAGATATAGCTTAGGTATAACCATACAAAGTTTACATATAGCTTTTGGAAAAACCTAAGCAAAATTCACACAACCTAAGTATAACCTAGGTATAGCCCTACATAGCCTACATACAACTTACATATAACCCTACATATAACCTAGGCATAGTTTACATAGCCTAATTACATAGCTTACATGGGCCTTGTATAGCCTAAATATAGCCCTACATAGTTTAAATGTAACTTACATAGGCTATGTATAGCCCTAGGTATATCCTCCATAGCCTCCATAACCCAAGTATTAGCCTTGCATATAACCTAGTTATAACACTAGGTATAGCCCTAGTTAAGGCCTTATAGCTTAGGTATAGCTGAAATATAACCCTACATAGCCTAAGTATAACCTTAGGTATATCATCCATAGCTTAAATATTAGCCTTACATAACTTAGTTATAACACTAGGTATAACTTTAACTATAGCCTTACATAGCTTAGGTATAGTCGAACTATAGCCCTACATAGCCTAGGTATAGCCTAAATATAATTCTACATAGCTTATATAACCTACATATAGCCTTAAACATAGCCAAACTATAGCTTTATATAGCTTAAGTATAGCCTAGATATAAGCTTACATAATGTATGTATAATTTTAAAGATATAACCTAAGCATAGCCCATATAGTTTAGGGGTAGCCTACATAGTTTAATTATAACTAGTGGTATCTGTGACCTTCGGACACCCGTGGCTACGCCACTCCAGCCACCCCGAACGCGCAGTGGTCTTGACCGACGTTGTGCGAATCTCAGAACCAGCCGTGTGTACCCTCAGGTTATCAGTCCGGGTATTTACTCCCTTACCCGATGCGAGAAAACCCAAAACCCCGGTTCTGACATTTTGAACCTTGGTTTTCGAAAGTTTTGGAAATTTCCGAAAACACGCTCCTCTATATAACCGTCGGTTCTTTCGGTAGTGGGGGGGGAGGGGAAGGTTTTTATATCCGCCTCTGGTGTGGTGGGAGAGGGATGCGATTCGACCGTCATTCCTACCCTTCGGACGGCTGCAATGCTTTATGGAGACGGTTTGTACACGGAAACTGTGGTGGTCCAACCCCCGTCACAGACTGACATCGGTCGCCCATTGCTTCACCGGCCTCTCCTTCCCCCACCCCCCAAAACCCCCATCAGATAGACAGACGAACGGACGTAGTGAATTAATATATAAGATTTAGATATAGCTTACATAACTTAAGGATAGCCATATGTAGCTTTAACTATAGACCCACATATCCTAAACATAACTTATAACACATATTTACTTAATTTTGGACTTTACAAAAGTTTGAAAATACCAACACACATTTTAGTGTGTTCCAAAAAGGAGATTGTCAATTATAAATATGACTTTGTGGCCACCAAGTTGTCAACCATAGCAAAAGAATTGGAAAAATCAACAAAATGCAACTTACAACTTACACCTTTCGGTTGGTAGGTTGTTTACCACATCAAAAGATCTTGAAAATTCAACAAAATGCAACTTACAAATTACACCTTTTGGCCACCAGGTTGTTGGCTATTAATATAGAAAAATAATAATTATTGAATATTTCAAATACAATTTAAACTTTGAGCCATGGTGGCCACCTCATTGTAAGGTAGAACAAACAACTTTTAAAAAATCAATAAATGAAAAATTCATTGTAAAAAACACTAACAACAATGCAAACCATAAGAAGAAAGTCAATTCCTCCTCTTTTTAAAACTTTTGGGATGGTCCACGGTCAAACATGCAATTAAATATACATCATCTTGAAATAAGAATCTTAGTGGATGACATTGTTTTTTCCCTTTCAAAGTTGCAAACACCGTCATGTAATTTGGGAACAAAATCACAAGCAACTACAAACAAAACTCAGTACAAAAGAATGAAACCATATTATAACATAATAATTGACATAAAAGATGTAAATTGAAATGAAATGTAATGATTTAGAGTGCATACCCAAAGGGGGCTTCACATTAAGAAGATCCCCATTAACATCATCATGCCAATTCTTGTAGATGTTTATAAACATCTCAAGATTATCCATGCCCAAGTAAAAATGTTGTTGGTTTGTGTAAATGCTTACAATGCTAAAAAATAAATTCTACCTAAATCTCAAACCCCACAATCCCCAATATTTGTGGGGCTACAAACCCAACATAGGAAAAATGCACTAAGGGTGGGTTTTCCACCATGTTAATGGATCTTTACATTCCTCTTCATTGACTTTCTTGGTCTTAAAATGGGTTAGTTGTTCTTTCACCATAGATAGTGCCATATCATCATCATCTTCCATAACATCATATTACAAACTTGCAGATTGGAAACTTTGGGATGTAGAACTACATGGGCCTTTTTCATTTGCATTATTTAGGTTCAAGATCTTATATGCACAAAGAAAGAGCAAAATTAATACCTCTTATCATATTTATCTATAACATGAAAAACCTTTTGCTTACCAACATATTGAATGACCAACCCCAACCCTTTGTAATGGGGATCTAACATTAATGCTAACATGTTATGACCTTTGTTAAGTTGAAAAAAAAACATGAATGAAAGGAAGGGTTCCAAAACTACTATCACCTATTTCTACATGCATTGTTATAGGATTTGGAACTCACCATCAAAGTCTTAAGTCTCATTGGATTTAGGTGTGTAACAATCCACTTGCATTTAAACTACTAATGAGATTGTTGAAGCAAGGGCATTAAAACTAGCCTTGATAACTTCGGTTTTGGTTCAATATACATTATTGAACCATGGGACCCAAAGTATTTGCAACAACTTGGGGTATAGACCAAATTTGAAGACTTGGCACATGGCCTTGAAATGCCAATCATTGTTGTCGTCCATAACATAAGGCAATAGTGTGCTTGAATTCAAATGTCTTTTGAAACAAAATAACTTTGGAAGCAAACTTAGTTTTGACCAAAGTCTTGAACTTTCTTGGGGGCACACCACTATACAAACATGCTTTGTGCCATTCTTGTTGACTCTTCCCATTCTTTTTGGTCCATGTGACAATCTTCTACAAAATAAATTATGCACCCTTGATGGAAATAGTGGTTAAACCAACACAAATATGCGCACTACCAGTGACGATCAAGTATTTTAATTTTTTTTTAATGTTTTCATATATTTATGTCAATGTCAAATTTAATTTAAACTAATATACATTTCATGGACATGAAAAGACACATATTGATTTTTTTTTTTTAATCCATGTTGGTGGATAGGAAAATAAAAACAGGTAGTTATAAAATGGAGGTAGTTATTAGGAAAGGTGGGAGATAGTTATTATGAAAGTTAATAAGAAAATGAGTTAGTTATTTCTGAATTTTTTTTATAGTCATCCAAGGACAACCATACAACCAAAATGGTCATGTAGAAACAACATACAAAACTTTTTACAAATAACCCCATATAAACTAATTCTTATGTCATTGGAATTTAGAGATAACATGCCCCCAACATGACCCCACAAATGGTTGTGCCAAACCCAACCTTTCACATGAAACAACAAAAATCAAAGCTTGGGTCATGGTTGAAAAATTATCCCTTCATCTTTGATATGTGCAATAATCCAAACACATGTTTTGCAAGTACGTTTACTTGCAAAGCCATTGAATTCCCAAAAGTTTTTATTATTTCAAAAAACCAACTGTTACATAACAAGGCTCCTAAAACTCATTCAAAAAATGCACAATGAAGATAAATGTGTCCATTCATGTTCTAGACATCCATAGCTCAAAAGACATAGTAAAAGAATTACAAGACTCAAGGGTTGGAGAAACATATATATATTTTTAGTCTTTTTTATAATCTTATGCAAGATTTCATTGACAAAAGCTTGCTTAGATGGAAAATTAAAACAAGGATTATGTTTCAAAAGTAGCCTCCTAAAAATGGAGCTTCAATATAAGACAATGACACCAACTTTTTAATTATGAATAATGCCAATCCTTTTCAAATTATTTTTATTGAAAATTATCCTTAGTGTAAGGGGTGAAACTACCAAAAGAAGAGGAAATGGAAGATGGGGTGGGGTTAGACCTTTTTAAACAGAATTCATTGTTGTGTAACATCTTTAGTTGTAGAATTCTTTAATGGGGTGGTGCTTGCAATTACACAAAAAGTGATGCAGAATCACACAATCAACCTTCAATTTGGGTTCATTGGGGCAAATCACTTCTTTAAGGTGAACTAACAAATCATCCATGGACTTAATAAAAAAACTTAGAGCAAGACGATTATGAACAACATTACGATCAAGAATAAGATTTAGAATGAAGTAATCATAATTTATAAGAAGACCCAAAGCAAGGCCATCACAAACCACATCACAATTAATAATTAAAGGACGTAAAACAAGGCAAACATGAACATCACAATCAAAATGAGGACCAAGAATAGGGCTATCATGAACAACATCATGATTAGGAAGAGGATTAAGAGCAAAGCGATCATGAACATCACGATTATGAAGATGACCAAAAGTAAGGTGATCATGAACATCATAATGAAGAAAACGACCAAAAGCATGGTGATCACAAACAACATCACAATTAAAAGGATGATCCAAAGTAGGGTGACCATGAATAGATTCATGATCAAGAAAATGACCTTGACTAAGGAAATCACGAGTAACATTGCGATTAAGAAAATGACCAAGACTAGGACGACCATGAATATCATCACAATTAAAAAGATGACCATGATTAGGGTGACCATGAATAGATTCACGATAAAAAAATGACCTTGAGTAAGGAAATCACGAATAATATTGTGATTAAAAAAAGGACCAAAACTAGGGCGACCATGAATATCATCACAATTAGGAATATGACCATGATTAGGGTGAATCATGAATAACATTGCTATCAAGAAAAAGACCAAAATCAGGGCGATCACAAATTGCATCACAACATCAGAAAGAAGACCAAAAGTAAGGCAATCATGAACAACATCACTATCATGAACATGACCAAGAGTAGCTTATTAGAAAAAAAAACAATGGCCACAATCAAAATGATGATAAATGTAATGTTGCTAAACATGTTGCCATGACTAGTCACATGAGCACCATCATCATGACTGCTATTGCGAAACACCACAAAAGAAAAAATCAACTTTGTGGTTAGGGGCAATAACACAATCAACAAGAAGATTAAGACCAAGGTGTTCATGGACAACATCACAATTAGGAAGAAGACCAAATGTCATAACCCCACTTTGAGGGAAGTGTGAGGTCGCCACTCACACTCCCGAAGATGGGATTTGGGAATCCTCCGGGACTCCTGAAAACTCAGAATGCAATTGTAGGGGTCAAAACACCTTGCATTGATATGTTCTTTATACTGTTGGAAAGGTCTTGAAGTTTAGATGTCCAAAATGGCCTCCCATGAGCCATTTGGACATCTGCAGTACAAATTATGGTCAAAAGAAAGGTCAGGAGTCAAACTAGCAATTTGACTCCCGACCACTAAAAGTCGGGAATCGACCCGATTCCGGTGTGTGTAGGTGGAGTGCGACACACTGTTGGAAAGATCTTGAAGAGGGCTACAAGTTTGCTTTAGACCTCGTCCCAATTGGAGGTCAGAGTGAGAAGTTATGAACGCCCAAAGTCCCAGGAGTACAAACCGGGACAGTTTTGGGACTTCACTTTGGGAGTCTCGGGAAAAAGTGTCATTCAGATGCAAGTGCAATGGTGAGATGCAAATAATACTATATGGGGGAAGGTGGTGGCTTCCCTTGAATTCGGGCCGTGGTGAGTCAAGTGAGTCCGAGGTTGCTCGTGGCTTGTCCTAGCACCAAAGGTGCTCCAGAATGCGAACTAACCAACTTGTTGGTTGGTTTGATGCAGGTTCGAGTGAATGAATAGCTTGTCCCTTTTCCTAGTCCAATCCCGGAGCTTCAGCACGCCCTTCTACCCCTTTTAGTGCTAAGAGCTGGGAGCGTGCCCCGAGTCCTCCTTAATTCCGTAACTTGAGTGATTTAGCCCTAACTTGGGGCTAACTAAGGACTTGGGAGCGCGTCACCAAAAGTATGGCGATCACGAACAACATCGTGACAAGGAAGAAGAGCAAGTTAGTGAACAATGTACCATGACAAAACTTGCGTATTTGTCATTATTTGCAATATCTTGAAAGCCTTTGAGTTTTGTGTACATAAAACACCTTAAACCATTGCCCTATGATGGTGGACCATTGCACCATAAACCATTTAACCTATAAGTTCTACAAATTTTGTGAATTGGTGAACATGAAACAAGCTTCAAGCCAAGAAACACCAAAAAAGAAGTCAATGAGGGATGGTGACAATGAACAAGTCAACTGCAAACTATAAACCTTAAAAGATAACCAAAACCAAAACCAATTTTTTGAAAAAATTTGGTCCGAGTTTAGTTTTGTGCTAAGGTAAATCAATTGGTGATCGAACACTTAGGCGTTCAAGGTAGGTTAGATCCAAGGGGAGGGCTCCATTGTTTTTTATGTCCAAACAAAACTTGAACCCTTCTTATTGACACATCTGATGCATTAGAATGATAAAAAATGAAATAAAATTGAGAAAGTTACAACCCCCAAAGTAGAGAGGGTCAAGAATTCAAAAAAACAAACAATCGAACACTACAAAGGTTAGTTCTCAAACACCCAAAAAATTCCTTGTATGTTGCTCTATTGCTATTAAAGTTCAAAGATGATTTGTAAAACTTCATGTGGCACTCCTATATCACTTTAAATCGTTTAAAATGAATAATAGATAAGAAAGTTACGAGGTTTGAAAGTAGTAGGGGTCAAAATGAAGAAGAAAGAAAAAAAATGCGTATTGCAATTCGAAAAAATGTGTTTTCTTTACTGCTCTTTTTTGACTGGTTCTTTGGCTTTCCATTTCCAAGATGACTTGTAGAGCTTGAGAAGGCGCTCCTATAATATCACTCAAAATGGAGAAGAATTGAGAAAGATCTGCCAAAGTGTTCGGTCATAGGCAGGCAATCAGTTATAGGCCGGTTACCCTAGTTCTGAAGCGGATCGGGTTCCAATTCCAGTAACTGAACCCCTGCAAACCGGGGGGGGGGTCCGTCCTCCCCCCAATTATAAACCCTGCAAATACTCCCGGTTCTGGTTCTCCGTGGTTCTGGAACCTCAGTTCGGTTCCGGGTAACTGGAACCGGAACCTCCGGATAACCGCACAGCCCTGGTGTAGACCTGCCCTTCCCTTACAGATGAATCCGTGTAATAAACGGGGGCTCTACAAACGAAATGAGACATCCGGAAATCCTCATTGTCAGCACAACAATAGGCGGCTCGGCTATCATTGCAGCTCTTCATTGACTTGGTTCTATTGCAGTCACCATTGTACCGGTGGTCGATACTCACCTAACCACGTCAATGCTGCCCAAGGCGGCCCCCAGGAGAGAAGCTTTTACTTACAAAACGTACACTTACAGCTTGCGCGGGGGACCAATTTGCGGTATTTAATTCACATCCCACTTGAAATCAATTGTTGGAAAATCCACGCAAAAGATCTGGGCATATTAATAGTACCCAAGTCAAAATTTGGGAGCTGCGCTGCATTTCTGCATCGATTCGCTCTAATCTTCTTCTTTCTTTATTTGGAATTGAGGCAGAATTGCATTCATTCTAAATGATGTTCTTCTTAAGCTTTGCGGGGAGGGAGGGCGGGGTCCTCAAAACCAGCTTACCCGCAATTGAGCTTTCTGGAAGTAAGAGGAACTTAATCCTCTAAAATTAAGTTGCACTCGGAATCCGCAGCGGTGCTCAGTTTGTGATGCTGCAAAAATATTTCTCACATCCAAGTTTACGTTTTTTAAAAAAAAAACCCCAACCATAATTTTTTGTAACCCCACCCATAAAACTCAAATTTGGACTGCAAATAGGTGGGAAACTACTAATAGCAACTACCTGGACCAATCATTATGATTCACCAATCAGAAACAAGGAGGACCAGTCAGATCATATTATTACACTCTTTTCTGGCAGGTGCACACATTTGCAGCCAGCGTGAATGGACCCCCCCCCCCCACATTGGGATCATGGTAAAAACCGCTAAATCCATTTAGATTGCTTATATATATCCTAAATATTTATAAATATCTGGTGGGTACCTGCCAGAGACCTGCTGCGTATCAGGGAAAAATGAAAAAAGTGGTGGACCTTTAGAAAAATGAAATGCCTGCCTCTGTGGACATTACACTTTTGAAAAAGCTCGCTGGCTTTTTATGCTTTGAAAAGAGTTCCCTGGATACACTAGAAAAAACTGGGTAGGTTGTTTTAATGCAATGAAAAAGGATGAAGAAATGTGTGGGTTTCTGAGACTTGTTCTCTCTATATTATAATTCTTCCCTTCAATGGGTTTCGTAAAGATATTTTCGATTGGGGCCTATTTATAGTAAGTTCATGAGGAGCTCCCAAAAAGTAACAGAGAAAAGAATGCCCAAAAGATTGATAGCTTTTCTTCTGCTTGTGTTGAAATCAATATGCTCTGGGTTTGGTGGGTAAAGAAAATTTCACATCTACTTCTTCTTCTGCCACCATTGTGTTCTTTCGGAAATTGATACAAAGAAGAGTGTGTCAGTATTGGGTGACAAGCAAGGATACTCTCTTTGTAGATCACCAATTATCCTGATAAAATCTTGATTCTAAGGGGGAGAGGCCATTTGTGGCCAGATAGCACAGTTTGTCTAGAGATTCAGAAAATGAAATAGCAAAGTGGGTTTTCAAAATTAAAATCATGTCAGTGAATCAAAACCTGAGTGATCTCCACGCTGTGCTGTGAATAATAGCTTATGTGTGTTTTCACAATGAACACATTTGTGGTGGAAGTGAAAGAGATGTGATTGTGGACTCGCCACTAGGAGTGTGACTTCTTATTTCCAAATTTGTAAATTTGGCATGATTGTCCATAAGACAATTTACAACCAAATTTGGCTAAAAGCACAATATGAATGTAAAAACATTTAAGCATCCTTCTGTATTGTTTGCTACCTAGTGGAACCTGATGTAAAATCTGGCTATATTTTTATAACTTTTTTGTGTATATATATTTTTGACATTTGCAAACCCCCAAAAAAAAACAAGGATCTTTAGCCATTATGAAGGGAAATTTTTTTGCCAAGATTTCAACAACACTTTGACTCCACCAGTCCAGATTCCAGACTCCACCACAGGTAAAATCGTTTAGATAAGTGGTAGTCGCAAGAACAAAGGCTCCTCCAAATGTTGGTCAACTTGTGTCTATCTCATACACCTAATTGCCAGATGAGGGAGGGATACATGCAAAAATTGAAATCATGCTTCATGAACTCATCCACAGTTTGACACCCAGTAAATAATACTTCCAATCACAGCCACACTGACAACCTCCAGTTTCCATGCTTATCTTTTAGACAGACAATAACTTACTAGGTATATTCATCATAATTAGTAGTAGAGGAGGTGGGGAGGGGGGGGGGGGGGGGCGG
>Ga0116231_10001641_pt1 | contig 46186 bp, 34 predicted proteins | sample S1TSphgellanicum_2_FD_89695 | JGI IMG/M metagenome (GOLD analysis project Ga0116231, IMG submission 89695) | Host-associated microbial communities from peat moss isolated from Minnesota, USA - S1T2_Fd - Sphagnum magellanicum MG | ecosystem: Host-associated > Plants > Peat moss > Unclassified... | reverse complement strand
GCTAAGGAGCACACCCAAGGCTTACAAGTCTTTCTTGTCTTCGCACGAGGAGCTAAGGAGCACACCCAAGGCTTACAAGTCTTTCTTGTCTTCGCATGAGGAGCTAAGGAACACACCCAAAGCTTACAACTCTTTCTTGTCTTTGCACAAGGAGCTAGGGAGCACACCAAAGGCTTACAAGTCTTTCTTGTCTTCGCATGAGGAGCTAAGAAACACACCCAAAGCTTACAACTCTTTCTTGTCTTTGCACAAGGAGCTAAAGAGCACACCCAAGGCTTACAAGTCTCTCTTGTCTTCGCATGAGGAGCTAAGGAACACACCCAAACCTTAAAACTCTTTCTTGTCTTTGCACAAGGAGCTAGGGAGCACACCTGAGGCTTACAAGTCTTTCACATGCAAGTCTTCACATCCGTTATGGTTGCAAAGAGTTTGGTGGCATGTGACAGTCATACCACATATGCCAAAGATTTTGTAAAATGCACATTGAAGTACATGAAGGTGTGATGATGAGCCCAAATGGAATGGCAGAGTTTCATCAAGGCTCCTGCATTTTGCATTCCCGCCGAGTACATGTCAAGTTGCCCACAAAGATAATGGACTCAAAACCCACTTCAATGGATCTAGTCTACCTGCCCACTTCGTGAGTGCTGGTTATTAGGCGAGGATGAATCAACCCTTTGATGGTTGTTTGCCGAACCAAACATTAAAAAAGGACATGAATCAGGAAACCAAAGGATTTTTGTGAAAAAAAAGCACCAAAGTCACAAGCTTGGGAGGAATTTATTTTCTAGAATCGCCATATTTATAGAGTATAGGTTCTAGCAGGTTAAAATAATATAGCAGGTTTCTACTATCTTCTCTGACTTGTAGCCAAATTTGGTTAATTCCTCTTGTGGATGATTGCCAGTATGGCTTCATAAAAAAAATTTGAAAATAAAACCTTGCTGATAAGGCAAAGAACATTTTGAAGAACATGATCCTTTGAGGATGAGAAATGCTATGTTACAAGCAAAGTGAATGAACCTTTCAAGATGAATGTCCTCATCCATGCCATTTGTTGGATGAATATGAAACTCAATACTGAATTTTCAATGATTTTTGTCAGGCACATGCTCAAATAAAATTGTCAATTAAAAGTGGGAGGTTTTAGACAAGTTTTTTGTACATACCAACTGAAATTGTGTACTCAACTCTGTTGCCAATGTCAGCATTAAAATAAGGTGAATCACACACCATCTTCAATGACAAAGTAAAGCATTTTGGGTTTTGATGATTTAAGCTTTCTCCATCTCTAACTTAACCCCAAAGTTTGATTTAAGCTTTCTCCATCTCTAACTTAACCCCAAAGTTTGGTTTAAGTTTGATTCCCAAGTCATTACTTTGTGGTGACATTGGTAGATATCGGTCTTTCTTGAGACCGAACAACAATTCGACATTCAACACAATGAGAACATGATTTTAAGGTTTGGTATATAAAACATACAATCATCTTTTGGAATCGTAATATACATTACAAACATTATTCCAAGAAAGCACTACAACAAGGAAGAAATGGAAATCAAGGGGGGGTGGGGGAAAGAAAGATGCAATGCCTATTTTAATTGTTAATTGTTATGGATGGTGTTCCCAATCAGCATCCCTTGTGTTGATTAATATTGTTCCATACGGTTTGCCACACCTTGCCACATGTTCATTATGTTGTTCCCACAATTCCCATGTGTGCCCAATGTGTGTTCCTTATATTTATCCCATATGCTTTGCCAAATGGCCTTTTTTAAATTGTTCCCACATAGTTCCCATGCATCCCCATGTTGTTCCCAACAACTTCACATCTTTTCGCATATCCCTTGCCCAAATTTCCTAGGTGCCTCAAATGGAAAGGTTACATCAGTTTTATCTTTGGAATGTCCAAGGTCTAAAACCTTCTCTATGAAGGCCCATCACCCAAAAAAGAGTTTTGGACTTTAAATGCACCACAAATAATTCTTAAATAATTCAAGAGATGAATAACACAAAAAGACAAGTTACAAAGAGACCATAGAAGCACATAGGGATATAGGTGAACACCTCAAGAGGTGCCCTATAGGGTGAAAAGCCACTCCATCACTCTTAGTTGACAAACTACAAATTCTTTGTTTGGATGTAAACTTGTCCCACACACGTTTGTAAATTAGGTTAGGAATATGTTGTTCAAGAATCAACAATTACTTAAATTCAAGGCTTGGTTTTGGACTTTGTTCAAGCCCTCTAAACTAGATTGTGGTGTTGGTGAACAAGCAAGTCTCATCTTCTTGCAAAAATTTGAGTTCCTTGTTCCCAAAACATGGTTTCAAAGGGAACATGGATTTTGGTTGTGGAGTGCAAGGAAATGGATTCTCGACAATGGGTGCATGACGGTTTGACCCATAATGGATGGCAATTTTTAAAAGCTCTTGGAAAGCTCCAATTAAAGTTGAATTATTGTTCCTTGCATGTTGGTATGCTCTTTTTTCATGCATAAAACCTTGAATGCATTTTCTTCTAGTGGTAAGTGGAAAGGAATGGTTTCCCTTGAAGGGGTGCATGGTGAGGGGTTTTTTTTTTGGGCACAAAGAAAGAGGATTGCAAAAAGGGAAAGGAACGCAACCCAAGGACTGGACCCAAGGGAACCAAAACCAAGGGTGAAGGGAATTGCATGGTGATTTGATCCATAATAGAATGTAGTTTTGGGAGCTGGGTTTTAAGTTTTCATGGGGTGTGCATTAGGGTTTAGGTTTAGGGTTTAGGGCATTAAACCCTACATTCATCCAAATCTTAGATTTCACAGTTGCTAATATCGTTCTTCAACTGTGGTTTAGGATTGCACCCAACTGAACCCAAACTTGGAGCTTGACCATGGTTGACTTAAGTTGGAGCTAAACCCCATTTTAATCCAATACAATACAGCAATTTTAGGCTGTGATGCTTTTGGTAACCTATCTAATTGGGACAAAATCATCTCTTTTAGCATATACTAATTGTGTTGGTGTTAATACAAAATTCAAAGCCTTGTAAAGCAGTCTTAGATTTGGTTGTTTAACCCCTAAAAGCCCTTTCTATACTCATTCTCTTTGAAGCTTTAGGTAGAAGTTTAGTCTAACTAGTATTACAAAACCATGGTTAGACCCAATGTTTATGCATTTATAAGTCTTCCTCTTGATCTCTCTTCCCAACATTTCCTTGTATGAAAATTTTTCTTTATCTTTTAACAACATCAGCAATCAAAATGTAGTGCAACCTGTTAGAAAAAAAAGAGTAGAGCTCTTAAAGCTATAGAAGACCATTGACCATGGGAGGGGGAGGATACATGGAAAGGCTAAAAAGAAAAAGACAAAAGACACAAAATGACTGGTGCTTTACATAAGAGAAGGGTAGCCCTATCACCCCTTCTACGGTTTTAGGTGCCCCAACACTTGAGCTATTGCCCTTGTGCCTAGGCACCCGAGAATATGGTCACCCTTCTCCTACATATAAGCCTATGTAGTTTTCTCTTCATTCCATTGCTTTAGACATCATTGAATGTTTAGGATTCCACAAATACAAAATCTGAATCCATGTTGGAATGGTGCTAGGATGAGTGATTTTCTGAGAGGCACTATTTACAATGTAAAGGAAAAGCTTATATTGCTTTTAGCTCATATCATATATATTAATTCACTTGGTCTGTCTGTGACAGTGACTCCGGATGGACAGTGGCCACGGACAGTTGTTTGAAAAGAATTAAAAAAAAAAAAAACCAAAAACATCAACCAAACATTGTTGAAATAACACACATGTGCATTATGCACAGGGTTCACACTAGTATATGTCATTAAGAGCAATATTTTGAGTTGGGTTTTCTTAAAGGGCCTTTCCAATTGAAAGGCACCACCCTTACTTAGCCTTCATGGGTTTCATTTCATTAAAATGTGGAAAGGAACACACCATGTCAAACTATACTATTAGTATCAATGGTCTCACACATGTTGGAAATTGACACCGGATCAATGAGAGAATAGAAATGAATAAAGCATCTATTTACAATATAAGCTCTTCACTCAACCTTAAGATCACACAATCTATTATGAATTTTATGATTCGCTTTTGAGCTTTGGCCTACTCCTAATAATATAAGATGAACAAATTTTCTTTTGAATATTAATTTCCCTAATATTGCATGCACAAAATCATCAACCCAAGATGTTATCTCCACCTAATTGAAGTGAACATCAAATGTGATAAATGATTTAACTAACTTTAACTTAAATATCTTGTAATTTCATAAAGTTAAATGAATGAAGCACAAATATTTAAGGTAAAAATAAATTGATAGGATGTTGACACCCAACAACACCTATACCAATATACATATATATATATATATATATATATAAATATTTAAACCCGATCATACTTTAAATCCTTCACCTATTCAAATTGCTATACCTTAAACATATTGAAATTCTAAACTCATAACATATTTGGAATTTAAATCTTAAACTAGTAACTTGCTTTGATCCTAACCCTTAAAGTTTACATCTACATTAAAAATGTCTAGGGTGGCAGATTATGTCATTTTAAAAATCACATTATATGACATAAAACTTTCATTGATGATCACACACTTGACATTGTGAGTAAAATCAGTTTGTTGAACACTATTTTTTCAAAAATTGTAGAATCTGCCACCCCAGACCTTTATGTCATGGAATGGCCTTGCCCTTGTTGATTATGCTTGGGGTGCATTGCCTAGCTTGCCCCCAATGAGCTCACTTGACACCTTACCCAACATAATAATAATGGGCATAGGCTTGATCATTCCAGAGTACATAATGCTTTTCATATGGCCTTTTCTGCCTCTTTATTGTTAAAAGAAATTTCTGACTGATCTTTACATTGGGTTAAGTCTATGGTCAAGGGTGTTACTGAAATCTGGCTTGTCCTTGGCTACCACCACAGGCAGGCCCTTATTTATTGGCCCTTGCCCTACCAAGGCAAGGGTAATCATGGCACCTCGACAAGGGAGACCACCCAACCATGGGACCTGGACAAGGTAGGCCACCTAATCATGGAACCTGGACAAGCGTGCATAAAGGGACCTGGATGCGTGCTGAGACGGCGAGCGAGCGAGCGAGCCACTAGGTGACGGCGTGCGTGTGTGCGGGGGAAGAAGAAGACGACGCGACGACAGGAGATCGGCTGCAGCAGCAGGCGTGCGAGAAATCCTCGTCTACTACATTTGCAATCTGGTTCATCATCTCCGAACTATTAGCAATTGATAAGCATCTCAGCGGAGATGCTGTAAGTAACTGTCAGTTTCATCTAGTTTATCTTTTTTCCACCGTCGCGATTTTCACGCCTAGTAAGGAGAATTGATCGATTGTTTGTTTTTGGTAGTGGTTGGAAGACGTACTCCCAAGAGTATACAGAGTACAGACGCAGTGCTGGTGTGAAAGTGTTGAAGGAGAGACCGATCTGTGCATCGGTACTTGCGACGCAGAGAGAGAGAGAGAGAGAGAGACGCGCACAGAGCCTGAGAGAGAGAGAGGTTTTGTTCAAGGTCTAAGCAGCATACAGACTCTGTGGTGGTGTGAAAGCGACGGAGAGAAGGATCCGCGCATCGGCCTGACGCACAGAGACAGCTTGCGACACAGACAAACAGACAGACAGTTCTTGTTCGAGGTCTCAAGGTGAATTTATACTGACGATTTCGTCGAGACGATAGCTGCTGAGAGTTTTTCTTCCCCCCCGCGATTGTCTTTTGGGTTGTTTGACGTGTAAGAGACGTTCACGATTTAGGTGGGAAATCAGGGTGAAATTTTGCAGAACGGGAGAAAGAGTAAGGAACCGAAGAAGAAGAGGAAGTAGAGCGAGTTGCAGCAGCTAATTTGAGCAGGATGTCTGGAAGCACACCCGAGAGGAGGATGGCGACAATGGCAGCACATCTAAGAGATGGTGAAGAGACGGCCAAGGAAGGACTCATTGTGCCCTGGCCAACAGCAGGAGTAGCAGCAGCGTCCGTATTTGAACACATACAGCAAGCCCCCGAGGATCCGATTCTTGGTGTATGCTTTCTTGCTTTCCACTCATCCTCACCTCTCTTCGCCATGCATATGATCTTAAGTGCAAAAGTTCCTTATCTCAGGAATTTGCAAGCAGGATTCGAAGAGATAGAGATCCTTACCCCAGGAATTAGGAAGTCAGATAATTTTAGAAACTAAAAAAAAGCTCAAGTGGACAAGAGCTAGAACCAAACTATAATGGAGGCAGGCCTATACCTAAATCTAACACACATGATGATAATTTGCACGAGAATCTGGAACAAGACCATGAAATATGCAAGAAAGGCACTCAAATAGAATTATATTTAGAACATGGAATGATCGGAAACATGAAATGAAAAGAACAAAGGGAGCAAAATCCTCTGATTCTTTCCTCAAATGAGTATAAATTGTGTGTTTTAGATCACAAAGTATTCACAAAAAGTACTCAAATAGAATTTTATTTAGAACATGGAATGATTGGAAACATGAAATCAAAGGAACAAAAGGAACAAAATCCTCCAATTCTTTCCTTGAATGAGTATAGATCATTTTTGACAATTTTACTCAAAACATGGAATGGTTGGAAACTTGAATCAACAGAAATGAAATCTTCCAGTTCTGTCCTTGAATGAATATAGATCATGTCTGAAAGTAGTTTAATTAGTCAAAATGTGGAATGATGGAAACATGAAACAGCGTAATCCTCCACTTCTTTCCTCAAATTAGTATAGATCATGTTTGAGAATAGTTTAATCAGAACATGAAATGATTCGAAACATGAAATAAAAGGAATGGAAGCCTCCAATTCTTTCATCATATGAGTATAGAACATGTTTGAGAATAGTGTAATTGGAACATGGAGTGATGGGATCCTTGAATTCTTTTCTTTGAATGAGTATAGGTTGTGTGTGAGAATAGTTTAATTGATTTAGGATGGAGTCATCCAGAAGGGAAACAACTGGAAATCTTAGAACAATCAAATATCATTCCCAACAGTCACATTGTCTTCTTGGGAGTTCAAATTTGTCAATCTGGTGGTGGTGAGCTTCTATGATCGCTCCGTGAGGAACTGATTCACAAAGTATAAATTTCCATATGCACAATGCTGTGGAATTTGGTGATTCTTGATATTTACCAGAAATTTCTGGTAAGCAAGGAGCCACATACAGTATTTGGGATACTGACAGCATCTTATATCAACTTTGAGCCCCCAAATGGTGTATCTTTTGGGTGCAGGTAACAGTGGCCTTTAATAAGGATCCAAGCCCCATTAAAGTGAACTTGGGTGTGGGAGCGTATCGCACTGAGGTATGTGTGAAAAAATAGAACTGAGGTTTTTTGTAAGATGTCGTGGAATTGTGACTATTTGGAAGTCCTGAGTTACACTTATGCCACATTGAAAACCCATATTGTTGATGTTGTCTGTGATGGTTCTTTATTATGTGCTTGAGACTCTGAGTGATAAGTGGAAGAATCAACTGTGGTGATGGTCTTTGTAGGAGGGAAAACCTCTTGTTCTGAATGTAGTGCGACAGGCAGAAGAGAGGCTCTTGGCAGACAGGTAATAACATTTTAACCTTGTTCAGCTAATGGTCTCAGATGACACAGTATGAAATCTCAAAAGATTTGGTTGCTACATTAGAAGCCATCATGAGAAGCATGCTACATCTTCCTGTGACCTTCACTATCTATTGCTGACATTCAAGAGGGCTGCTGGTGTTCTGAACATCCAAGTGATTTACATTCTTGATTTGCGTGCACTTTTTTGTGCAATATATTTGGATGACGCAAATTTAGTAGGAGATAGTGAGCCTTTCCTTGAGGTGTTGACCAGGTTGGGATTGAAGGTAAAGGAGGACAGCTGGCAATGGTGCTCAAATTCTGGAGAAAACAGTGTGATCAATTTTCTTGATGAAAGGACTAATGCAGTTTGATGGTTTAAAACTCAGGACACAAAATAAGGAGTATCAGCCAATTACAGGTGTTGCACAATTCAACAAACTAAGTGCTCAACTCATTCTTGGCGCAAACAGGTGTGCGCTCTTCTAGCTTGCAATCTTTGTAGTGCTTGGATGCATGCACACACTCTTGGATATTCTGGACCTATGAAGATGAGACACTTCTCATTTGTGAAATCAACTGCAGCCACAAGATGTACTAGAGCCCCCATGTGCAGATTCATATGTCACAGTCAAAATTATCCTGCAGATTGCAGATTGTGTGCTCCAAAATCATCAATCGGAGAGTTCAATCCTTGCAGCACCAATGCTAGGTATAGGAAGAATGGAGTGACATTGCAACTTTGATAAAGTAAGAGACACAGAACAAAGTTCACTGATTCTGTGCAGATAATTGTGCTTCTGGAATGGTTGGTGTAAAATAATGGCAGTGTGGCAATAAAGGAGAGTCGGGTCACCACAGTGCAGGCATTGTCTGGAACAGGTGCACTACGAGTTGGTGCAGAATTTCTTGCAAAGCATTATGGCAAGGTATGCTTTGAATTTTACCTGCTCATTATCATCATAGATCCATACGGATCTCATTTCCTCTTTCCTTGAGGACCTCCAGCATGTAATCTATTTACTGGACAACTCTGATACCAGAGCTACTCGTCAGAAAGTATTGGAATCTTCAAGGTTGATCTGAAATTTTCCATGTTATCCAGAATTTCAGTAGGCAGAATTTCTTCTGTTCTTGATTTCCTTCTAGCATGAAAATTGATGGCTTGGTGTGAAGGTCAAGAAATCTGGAATGAGTTGTGAAATCTTGTTCCTCCACCTCTACTGTGGGAGAGTCTGTTGACTGGTATTTTAAACATGTGTGAATGGCTCCAAACATTGCTTCGTCTGTGCAGCCTGTTATTTATGTGCCTGTGCCGACCTGGGGAAATCACAACAAAATATTTCCTCTTGGAGGAGTCCCTGTGAAACCATATCACTATTATGACCCCACAACTCGTGGACTTGATTATCAAGGTGCTCTGGCAGGGGAAAGATTGTTTCTGAACTCATGATTGAATCATTCTTGTTTTGTGCTAATCATGTGAAGGGATGTATTTAAATAGAGCAATGGTTTTTCTGGATTGGTGCAAATACAAATTCCTTTGATAACATCAGGACACAGTCAGTTGTACCCATATCTAAAGGACTTCAGACTATAATAAGAATTTAGATGTGGGAATGTGAAGGAACCTTGATTATAGTGTTCTATACATTAGAGATGAAGAAACTTGCATAATGAGAATGCATGTTGTTGTCTTGTGGAAGGGCCTTTGTTTTCTTTACACAACATAGATTGTTTTTACTTCCAGTTGTTCTGTAGTGTCAAAGGATGTCATAATTGTCATCTCCAGCTAGTTTATTTCATCATTTCTTTGACTACATCACTTAGATGCAGAATTGATTCAGTGTCAACCTTAGTTTTAAGTTCATCAGGGTATCAAACAGGAGGATCACCTCTTGTACCTTATATTAGTTAACCTTACTGCCTACCACAGACTAATAAAAATATTCATGTCTTTCTCATGATCATGCTTCAGTATTGATACATCTCTAGATGGTTAGGGATTGGTGATCCTGCATCAAGATACTTAACGTGCAAGGCATTGTGAATCCTTTTACTTGCTAGGCATGATTGATGATCTGAGGGCAGCACCAGTTGGGGCAGTAGTGCTACTGCATGCATGTGCTCACAACCCAACTGGAGTTGACCCAACTGAAGAACAGTGGGAAGGTATTCGTAAAGTCATTCGTAGCAAGCAACAGCTTCCTTTCTTTGACTGTGCCTACCAGGTATCTAAGCTTTGCTTGTCATTTTCAAAAGATTGACTGAGATTTCATTTTGATGAAAGCCTACACCCTGATCTGCTAAGAAACCCCATCACTAGTTCTGCTGTCTTAGCGTGCCTGCTAAACCCTAATGATCAGTATAGCATGCGCATTCTGGTTACTGCTGTTCCTGATGGGCTGTATGTTGCATGCTAAACATTTACTTGAGGTATTTCGTGGAATGTGAAACTAAACCTCAACATTGGTTGCTTTGAAAGTTCTTGCTAGATTTTAACCTACGATCTGGAATAAATGATTTAATGCAGCTCTCCAGCTAAAAGTTTCCTTCAGTAATTTGTTGTTCTGTTGATTGAGCCCAGTACTTTGTGATAATTCTGTATTCTGATTGCAGAAGCAGGTAGTAACAATTTTGACAATTAGTGTGAGGCAAAACTGAAAGATGTTGACAAAGCATTGCAATGCAATTTTGCAGGGTTTTGCCAGTGGTAGTCTTGATACAGATGCACATGCAGTGCGGTCATTTGTAGCAGATGGCGGAGAGTGTCTGATAGCACAAAGTTATGCAAAGAATATGGGACTCTACGGGGAACGTATTGGAGCCTTGAGCATTGTATGGAAATTTATACTTCTCCCTTCTCAACTAGAAGCTTTGAACTTCTTTGAATGATTAAACTTGCCTCAGTGTGAATGCCTTTTATATCTAATGTACCAATGGCAGCTGTTACTGTTAACAACCACAGCCCCTATATCTCATCATTGGCAAAAGCATAAAAGATGATACTCTGGAGTCTCTGGCTTCAGTTGATTGGCATTGATTTTTGGGAATCTTTGAACTGTAGCGGGTGCATGGTTTTATGATCAATTAAATGGAGCATGCTGAAGGCTAGACTAATTTCCAAACCTCATCTAGGATTGCAAACAACGACTGTTTAGATTAGAAGCTTGTTGATATTGTAATGTAAAAGCTCCAGTGTCCCCTAGACAAGTGCAGCTTAAGTTTCAGACTTCAAACATCAGCTGTTATATTGGGCATTAGCTGTTTTGTGGGTTTATGCACATTTGGAGTTGACATCTGGCATGTGAAAGTGATTAATGGGCTTCCAGTTAACATGGAATTGGTCTGCTGACAAACTCTGTTCTTATGCAGGTGTGCAGAAGTGCAGCAGTGGCTAGTCGGGTTGATAGTCAACTGAAACTGGTCATTCGACCAATGTATTCAAGCCCCCCTGCTCATGGGGCCTTGATTGCTGCAACAATTTTGGGTGATAGGTACCATAATTTTCCTTCAGAACACTGTTGGATACATAGTCATTGTACATTTTATTTGAAGCCAAGTTGACGGTATCCTCTTGTGCAGTCTCTTCTTTACTTCATGGTGCTCCTATTGAATACTGAGCTCCTTATTCTGACTATTTTTAAAGCTGTGTCACATTTTACCTTGCATACTGCAATGGCTGCCCTCAACGTAAGCTCTCAATGTAATTTTTGTCTTAATAATTTCCTGAATTAGAGGCCTACCATATCTTTATCCTTTGAGATTGGGAGAGTTTATGAAACAGGTTCAGTTGAGCTCCTTTTAATGGCTTGGTCTGTTTTCTTGATACCATTTGTGGTTCCAGGCAGTGGAGAGGGTCTAGTATCTTTAAGTTCATTTATCAATTTTTTGGATTTGGGTACAGGGATCTTTTTGCAGATTGGACAGTAGAGCTGAAAGCAATGGCAGATCGCATCATCAGCATGCGACATCAACTTTATGACACACTGAAGGCTCGTGGTGAGATCTCCTTGCCCAGACCAGGTGCTTTTTTGTTATCGCTCTTGGTGCACATGGAGTGCATTTCATGGGTGTCACATTCCTTTCTGGACACAATGGACCATTCAACATTCAGGAAGACATTTTGTTTCTTCTTAAACCTGAACTTGGAATCATATCTATGACTGGTGTTAATTCTGTTTGGATCTGCAGCTTGGCCGTTGCTGTGTGTATTATTGTAGTCAGCTGTGTTTTGCAAATTATGCTTCAATAGGTACTGCAATTTGGTCAGTACTGGATGCTATAACTATGTCTGAACTTTACTCACCAAGTGTATGCTCTGTGAGGCTTCCTGAGCCTACCACTTCCAATGTTCAGGGTTTCCAGTAAATTGACCAAAAACTGGATGGTGGTCATAATGGTCCAGGAACACCAGGAGATTGGACTCACATTCTCAAGCAAATAGGCATGTTCACATTTACAGGTCTCAATCCTGAGCAAGTTCAGTTCATGACTCGTGAATACCACATCTACATGACCCTTGATGGGTAAGGATATGTCTCAACATTGTAATTGTAATTGCACCAAAGCAATTTCAAAGTGCTATTGCAAATCAATTGAAACTTGGACAGGCAAACAATGGAAACCTATGTTATACTGTATTCCATGGTGGCTTAATTTTAATTAGGGATGATTCAAATAAGGTTTGGATGGGATGGGATGACTTGAGTGCAGGCGAATAAGCATGGCAGGGTTAAGCACCAAAACAGTTCCACATTTGGCGGATGCAATCAATGCAGCAGTGTTGGGGTTGCATGGCCAGTCGTAGATCACCTTTTTCTTGCAGCAAAGTGGCTCTAGTTGGGTAGGAGGAACTTGAAACGGAATCTGTGCTGGAGTTCGCAGAAACAGATATGTCTATCACTGAACACAACCAATGATTTGATTTAGCTGCTCAACTGGCTGGTCTCTTAAAACTAATTCAAACTCTGGTACACAACCTTGTGCAAATGGTGGCCAGATGTCACTTGTTTGCTTCCTCAGGAGAAGGTTTTTCAAGTTCTCAGCTCTTGCAGAGTTTGTTATGGGACTTTATTAAATTGACAGATCAAAGTCCAAAGTGTCAATTCCAAAAAAAAACCCTTTCTAAATTTTATTGGTCCTTCTTTTGGAAACTAAAACCTTAACTTGAACCACCACCAGGGTGCCAAATACTGAGGCACAAAGAGATAATTCTTTGACCTCTAGAAACTAGCAATATCTTGATCAAGTTTAAATGGTTTTTAATTCTGTGTAGTGCTATGTTGAAACTCAATGGGCCTAGATACATTTGTGATTCCACCCAATTGTGGGAATCAAGTGAATCAGTTCAAAGTCATATGAATAGAGGACCTAAGTGCACTGACAGATGGTCGGTCCTTGCCACTGCACCCGAAGCCCCTTTCTTACAAAGCAAAATGGCTATACTTACCTAGGGAGAGAAACACAATACAGGATCCATGCATGAACTTAGATGAATGAATATAAACTTGTTTATTCACAAATGCAATCTACAATTGTGGGAGCTGCTCAATTGCCCAGTCCGTTGAAGCTTATTTCGAGCTCTGTTACAACCAGTGTTGGTATGATATATAGAGCTGTGCATGGTATATAGACTGGGTTTATGCACCAATATCAAAGGACCCCATTAGGCTCATCTGACTTTAGATGATACCAGCCTTGTACCAATACCAGCTTGGTTGGGACCTGAGGTAAAACCAGCCTTGTACCAATACCAACTTGGTAGGGACCTGAGGTAATACCAACCTTGTGTAAGTTTTATATCAACTTTTCAATATCAGGTACATACCTGCTTCATACCTGCCACCCAATAGGGAAGTTTTTAAAAGGGACCAATAGCAGGAGTAGTGTGGAAATTTTTTAAAGTATCAATACCAGCAGGACCAGGCTGATATGTTTACAAGTTGATATGTTTACAAGTCAGTAGCATACCATCACTGGTTACAACTTGGTGTACTAGGAGTCCAGGGGATTGGTTCAATGCTTCCTCAAGTGGGGGTTTTGTAAAGAGTCTCACCCAATTGATGTTGGGATGGAATTCTGACTTGTGATGGTAGCATTTGGTAGATTATTGTACAGTTATATATGTGTGTGTGTCAAATGGAACATACTGGGGATGGAACTTGTTTTGTGATGCAGGTATCTTGTGTGTCAATCTGGGGATGGAATTTGTTTTATGTTGCATGTATCTTGTGTGTGAAGATTGATTCACACAAGTTTGGAAATCATGGAACAGCCATACCTTCTGCTATCGCATTCTAAGACATATTCCTCATAGCATTTTGGAGAATGTTGGGTGTGTACAATATAGCCTTGTTCAACATATAAACTAGACTTCATTTCACAGCCTGCTTCTCATGGGCAAGTATCATTCTTCATAGGGTTTTGATAAAATTTGTTGACATGGCATTCATTCACTGGGTCTGAGTAGGGCAGCTACAACCTGTAGCTTGACGGCTCTCATTGACCTCTTATAGTAGCTTGGTAAAAAACTTAAAAAATAGCTGAATCCTCTCTGGATTGGTGGGCTTTTTGGTTAATAAATTCAGACAAGGCTGGTTTCATCATGAAATAGCTAAAGAAGCAGGTATCTACTACCAACCAGTGTTAGGCTGGTATCAGTACTGGTTATCAAATAGCATAGCAGCCTGGTATCAAATGTTCAGATATTCCCCCTGATACCATTATACCCCTGCATCAAATTCCCAAAAAATTGGTGAATACCATACCAGTCTGGTATCAAAAAATATTATACCATTCTAATACTCGATACCAGGTATTCATCCTCCTCTGATATGCATAGGTACTTAAATATTTGCAACAGCTTTGCTGCAAGCCAGCAGCCATGCTTCTCCTTCAATGTGCAAGTGAACACATGTCAGCATTCAATGGCTGATCATGTCCAAAGGGCATCATCAATGGGAGCATTATCGATACCAGAGTTATTATATATAGCTGCTGATATCAAAGTTCACAAAATATATGTTGATGCCATCGCATACACATTCAACATCTTTTAATTACATATATCATACCATATATACCATATTTGAAAATGCTTTGATAGCATTATGCATATGGTATCAAAATTTTGGAGAACCCTCTATACCAGTACCAATCTGGTATCACAAAGGGGTGATACCAGCCCAACATAGGTACCAACCTCATCTATGCATATGATATGTGTCACCTCTTGGTGGGGTTTTGTTCATAAATTAGACACGGTTTCATCATAAAATAGCTAAAGAAGTAGGTACCATACTCATCAATGTATGATGTTTGCCACCTCTTGCAAATAGACGGAAAGTTGACATATAATCTTATGTGGTTGTGAATGGATAATGTTTCATGGACTATGTGTTGACCAATGTTGGGCAGGTATTTGATTTCAGAATTCTAACTGGGTCCAGGCATCAGGGGAAAAAAAACTTGAAAGAACCACCCAGGTTCAGGTATTTACACTCATAAGTTTTAAAGAATTGCTTTGGTTTGGGTTTAGAAACCTAGTTGTGGGTGGGTATGAGATTAGGGCAAGTGTTTGGTTACATGATTTACATGGGTTTGTAGCTTAGTTCTTTTGCAAAAGCCTAGACATATATGCTCAAGTTACTTGACTATGTTCTTTCACAAACCCCCTTTTGAAAACCAAGTCTCCGGTTTTTGACAAATATAAAGTCCATAATATTTAATTTGCACTTTTTAAGTGAGGAATACACAGCATGCATTTACAAACAAGTCTAGGTCTTTGACAAATACAAAGCCTAGGTTTGCCTTCCTTCTTGAGCTTTGTCTTTCATGCTCCAATTTTGATGCAAGGTGCATTCTCTAAACCTCACACATTTTTCAAGACGCTTGGTTGGATGGTTGCGATACGTGTTTCCTATCGCCCAATGATCTTGACCATTGAGCTAGAAAACCTAACAAGAACAACCTTAACATAATCATTTCTTCATCCTCTCACATTCTACTTTCATCCATCTAGCCATTTTTGTAAACCTATATTTAATTATATGTAAATTCTTAATTTATTTAGAATAATGGAGGTTGACACTATAATTTCATTAAGATCATGGAAATATTATTATGCATCATAAATTTAATATTGTAGAATTTTTATACCAAAAGAAAATATAAAATTAATTTGAAATTTTGATTCCTCCATGTACACATAAGTTTAATAATGTACATAAATCAATGACCTTGTATTTTCATACAATATTGTACAAGAATAATTTATAATGTGAAAATATTGAAGTTTTATAGGTTATAACATACCAAAACACAAATCATGATGAAAACTTGAACATATTTTAATCCATTTCAAGAAAGTTAGGAGTGGTTACAATGCTAAATTAGTGTTTTTGAACCTTTTAATGTTGTAGAAATCTTTTGAAATTTTACATGTTCTAAATTTTTTTATTGTACACACAATTCCATAAAAAAAATTAAGCATTTGAAAAGCTTGTGAAAATTGAATAAAAAAAAAGTGATTTTCAATAGTGGTTACACACAAAGGTGTTCTTTTTAGCATGGACTTACTGATTTATATTTACATGATGTCAATGTAAATGTTTGTCAAAAACACTTCATGGCCTCGTGTAAATGTTTTGGGGTGTGTAAGTGTATATACTATATACCCTTAATGACCATACCTTCTTGTAAATTCATATTAATTAGTTGTGGTGCATCCCAAAGTCCATTTTTTTCTTTTTTGTAATGGACTGTTTTGATTAATCATTGACAAAAAAATCATGATATATTTTGATATTCCCTAAGCATTAGCATTTTGTACCAATATGGGACTATGATGATCTTATTTCAAGAAATATCTTGAAAGCACATTTTGCCCCATCTCATTGTGGAATACAACTTTTATTATTACTACTATTTTTTCATAACTTTCATTATTGAGCACTATTTATTGTAACTTTTACAAGAGCTTAAGTACTTATTGTGATTCATTTTAATTCATTAATTAGTTGTGGTGCATCCCAGAGCACAAATGTTTTCTTGCAATGGGTCATTTTGTTGTTCAGTTGGCCTATCACCAAAAATTTATGAAATTCTCCCCTCCTCAAGTAAGTTTTTTTTTAATTTTTACATGATCACATAAAATCATATAAATGTATTTACACTTACACTGTTTTACATGACATAAAATAAATTTACATGAACAGATATTGTGTTCTACACTTGCATGGAGTGTAAATCCTAATCCATTTAGGAGCACAACATTGGTTTGAACCCATGACCTTTTTTGGTACAAGGGTCTAGAAGGGTGATACCAGTGACCCATCACCTCCGGGGTACAGACCAAGATCTTTGAGGGCTCAAATTTCCCATTCTTGATTCCTCAGCTCAGATCTCATTCCAGCAGTAAATTTCTCTCCTTGTGGTTTGCAGTGATCCTCAAATTTTGACACCTCATTGGCTTGATGCACTTCAACAAGTGTCAGGTAGTTCTTTTGATTTTGTTAAGATCCTCTCGTTCTGGGCTTTTTAAACTAAAGAAAACAAAGAATCTCAGGTTTCAGTTTTTTCATGATTTTCAGAGTCTCATAACCTCGTTTTGGTTCTCTAATATTTTCAACATTTAAAAACCTCTTGTCTTGGTTCTTAAAATATTTTTCAGAATCAAAAGAACCTCCAATTCTGGGTTTTTTGAATGATTTTAAAGAACAGATGGTTCTCCTAAAAGAACCCACAGCATGGAGAACATGGTGAGCAAGGGGCATAGAATAGATCATCCTAATGTATTATTGTAAGAGGTTGTGCTAAGAAAAACTTTAAACGCTTCTTGGACTTGCACATCCCAAGACACACACAATGTTGAACATTGTTGAGGACATCATTGTGGAATGTGGGTTCTTCATTTTGTGAAGGTTTTGGGTTTGGTGTTCAATATGGGAAAGAGTTTGATTACACTGAGCCAATCGTAGTAATTGTGGGCATGCCCATTCAAAGGTGCTTTTGGCATGTCTAGAAACATAAAGCAACTACAAAAGTTAATCACTTTATCCATCTTTATTTTTATCCTAAGTTCTACTCTTGTAATCTATTTAAAGCAGCTCAAAAGAGGAGACTAGGTTATATGTATTTTGGGATTCTCCAAAGCTTAATTAAATTTGTTTGTGATGGGCCAATCAAAGATGCCCATCACAAAAAAAGAGAAATTGAACTTTGAGTGTTTCCACAATTAATTAGTGAAATATTTTTTTGGTAATAAATATAGTTAGCTTCTTTGGCATATTCTCTTCTTTTGAATTTCTAACATAACAAAACATTTTATAACATTTTTTATGGCTTCTTTTTGCAAAAATGGGCAGACAATATGTTTAACCAAATGATAAGATAAAGAAATGTTGTTAATTGTTGCATACATGTTTTATAATAGTGGATTGATTGTTAAGTTTCCACAATTTTCTCCATTTTTCTCTCATTTGTAATTTCCTTATATGTCAGCATTTGAAATAACTATTTTTTAAAACATTTGGCATCTTAAGAAATAATTTAATTACCACCGAACCTGAAATTTAGGTACTACCTTGATAAAAAGAAAATAGAAAAACTTGCCACAAAATCAATAGGGAACACTCAAACTCCATTCAAGCTTTTTCAAATGTCATTTCTGACAATTAATATCTTAAAAGTAAACTAAGGCACTAAATATCTCACATGGGGAAAAGTCCCATTTGCTCAAATTGTTATGCTCAGTGAGTAATCAAGCCTGCAACTATAGCTGGAAGAAGCTCCCTATAAGCTTTGGTAAGGAGAGTGTTCAACTTCATAAAAAATGAACACTCTTCCACTATAGTTTGGTTAAAGCTTCAATCAGATCCCAAACTTAGGTCCAAAAAAGGGTTTAAGTCCAAATGGCTTTTACCCATTCTTTGATGCCCCAACTTGCTCTGAACATGTCTAGGGCAACTAATTACCTTACCCTAAGGTCAATTTCATCATTAAGTAATCCTCAAAATAGTGAAATGAATTTCTATGAAAAATATGAAGTTGACATGCTGGAAATCATCATAATTATCATGGGCTACACTCTAAATAATTTCATATTTGTGTGACAATACCATAATAGATCATAGAAAATTCAATAATTTCAAATTTAAAAAACGAATTAATTTTTTGAAAATTTAAAATTATTCGTTTTGTGAACGTGCAAATTAACCCTAGGTTACGGTACTACAAACGCCTCTGGGTAGCAAGTGCCAACATAAGAACTAGGACTTGTGATGTGTCCAGCTCATGTTATGTCCCCTGTTACATTGCCAACAATCTTGAAATATCAGAAATCAACCAGTGCACCTATGCATGATGCTTGGTTTTGGAAAACAATCAATGCCATATTCTTGATATTCAAAATTGTTGAACTAGGACATATATTGACAACAATGGGACATCCAAAGCATGCAAAGCATCCTAAAATACAACAATAAAAATGCATTGTATCCTCATCATTGTTTGCAAGTTCACAACTAACAATAGATGGAAGCTTAAAACAAAACATTATTTTAGAGAACTGTAATTGCAAAAACATAGTCTTGGAGCATAATATTATTGTGTTTGGAAAGGTCCATGTTGGTACTAGTTGGTCCTCCTCCATCCTGAACATCATTGCCAAATACTTTAAACACAACATATGTTCTATTGTTAAATAAGTGGTGGTAAAAAGAATGTGACTCAAAATTGTAAACTAAACAAAAGAGTTGGAAACAAAACTTGGGTCGAAAGAGTTTTTTTCTTACTGGCAGACTAGGAAGTAGGCTTGATGCCTTTGTATGTGTCCTTGAAATAGAAGGTTATAGTATCCAAAACAATTTTGTGATTTTGAGATAACCAAAGAATCAAGTGTTAGCCTTTCGAGTGAGGTACAATTTGCTTGCAACAACAAGCCTCGTGCTTCTTCATGATAGTGTTTACTCCCTCACTTTCTTAATCATTAATTGGCATTGATAGGTATATCACCATTCCAAGTGATCGATGTCCAAGCTGAAGAAATATTTTGAATCAATAGAAGGCAAATACTACCAACCAGTTTATGGGTCACAAATTTAAAAGTTGGATCGACACAAATACAAAACCACATTAATTGAAAGCACCATGATTACACCAGCCAATAGAACTGTATGCATCAATGTCCAACTCTCTTGTTGGGAAACTTCCCATGAGAATTTTTGCGGTGGATATCTATATGTTTTTGGTATTGCATCATCTTCCAAGTCCAGAGTCAGTGCCTACATCCAACCCAACCCATATTAATTAAGTGGAAGATGGAAACAAAGATTTTCAAGTTGTGGTTAATACATTTTTCTTCCAATTTGTGATGAACACATATATATGAAATTGTAAAGGAATCTTTGTAACAACAATTCAAAGGTAACATGACAATGACTATGCAATCATGATTTTATGAGAATCACTCCTAAAGACAAACCATCACCTTCATCATGAATAATAACGGTGAGCTACCAATCCTCCATAGAATAAATATGCATTAAAATGCTCAAAACATCCAGCTTTTTAGGTTCATTTTTCTAGGAGCTTGCTAACACTTATGTGAAAGATTGAATCTAGAGCTATCAAATACTGACCTTCTAGCCACTGATGCAAGCGAAGTTTATAGTAACCACCAGATCTTCATGAGTGGCCAATAATATTTGATCACCTTCATCATTCAGGTGCTGCATTTCCCAGAGACCCATCTTCCTGATAAGCTTTCAAGCCTTTATACTACACATTCGAAAAGGAAACCAAAAGAAGCACAATTCCAAAGGTTAAGGAATCAAATGTTCTGTTGGCAACATAAGGCACATGGCAATGCACAACTAACCATGATACAAGGAGGTTTAATGTGGAACTTGCCATCACCAATTCGTTGTGCTATTACAGAAGCCAGTTGAGGAAGGCTCTTTGGGCCTGCAAAGTTCCAGTTGTGCACATTTCTATCAAACGCCACAAGGTTCATTCAATTCAACTTCTTAAATCTCTCCCAACAAACATGCATGTAAATTTTGTTTAGATACAAGCTGCATGTAAGGTGAAAAGAAAAAGTCTTAAACATTACCACAATTAAATTGATGGTTATTCTCTTTTCCTCACAACCCAACCAACTTAAGCTTGAAGCAGTAAGAATTGCCTAGCCTTAACGATGGATAGTGCTTTCTTGCTTTTGAACGAAAGGCTTCCAATGTCAGCCGTGTTCATATATCACTGTACCAAACTTTTTGATTTTACATCAAACACACGTTTTCTGTACAAAACACCAAAGCACAAGCTCTAATAAGCAAGAAACAATAACTTCATGTATTATGAAATCCAATTATAGTAATAAAGTGATATGCAAATGCTTGTAGTTCAACATATTTGTCTCTGGCATACCGGCTTGTACATCATGATGAACCAGATTTGGCTAGAAGGCGGAAGATTTACAACTTGACAATGAGAGAGATTGAATGTGACACGATGTATGTCTAATCCATACTTGAGTGAAAAGTCAACCAAGCCATAACTAGTAATGCATTCATTGAAACAATGCATATGGTTGAACACAATGAAATTCAAAGCCAATAAAACCCTTGAACCATTCATCCCAATTGAAAATTTACAAAAATTTCCTTCGTTAAAGCTAGTTATATTAAAGAGTTTAGCATCTTTTCTTTTACCTCTGCAATTGGATTCCAAAACCTTTGCATCATTATAAATGCCATGTTAGTGCCATCCCCATCACTTCCAACCTTAAGCACAAACCCACATCCCATCCCTTGTGTAAGATTTCAAATTCATCTTTGCTAATTGAAATATTGTATTTCAAAAATGTACCAAAAATGCCCATACAACAATGCAATTTACATATTTGGTCCTTGGCTTCAACTTCTATTGATTGGTCCAAGTTGCATGCATTAACATCTTGTGATGACATCTTCAAGCCCATTCTCCACCTTAAACATTTGTTTTTTGGAATCATAATCAAGGCACAACAAAATTAATGGACTTCCAAGGCAATGTATAATGGGTTCTACCATAATTATTTTTTGAATCTCTTGCTCACATGTACTTGGCCAATTGTAGAAGAATAACATACCTCAATGTAGACATTTGTGGCAATTATAACATGCCACGATTTGATGTGATGGGAACATAGATAGGGTCTTCTCCACATCTAGCCATCATCCTCTTTTGTTGTCCCACTTGATTGACCTTCAGTCGAGGTACTTTTTACTCCAAAATGAACTTCAAACTCACCAAGTTTTCCTGGGGATAGACAAAAATGGTGATGTGAACCTAACTTTTGATAAAATATTAACAACACTTGCAACATATGATGGTAGAGAAAAAATCATTGTAGCCATCCTTATGTAGGAAAATTTCATGTCAACATGTAGCTAGAATGCCATACCTTCATAAGACTGAATATCAATTGTCTTGAAACGTTATTGTTGACAACTCCATGTTTTTATGTGAAATTTCTTGATGTCTAGCAAGTCTTGTATTGCTTTTTTCAATGCTTGATGTTCGTCAATAACCATACCTTGTAATTGGAAAATCGCTTCAAAAACATTTTCATACACCTTTTTTGATATGTTGATGTGGGGATGTAATTTGGCCATCAAAACCAATGTTGAAGCAACATTTGATAGTATAGTCAACATGTGACCTTTGATTTGCATAAGTTTCTTGCTTACAACACTTTCACGTAGAGTTAATGTAATAGAAGACCAAAGTTGTGATGCAATTTGCATCACATCAACTAGTGCGGTAATCCCACATTCCTTTGAGCCTTCTTTTGTAATTAAAATTTGTGTTGCTATCTCCTCATGAATAAGAAGAAATGAAAGTGTTTTTAAACAACACATAACTAAAAGGTCATCTTCATACTCTGTAATGATTTGACTGTAAGGATTCACTGTCTGCAGGTGTGTATCATGCACGTATTGAAGATAACAAGAAATCACCCTCAACAACATCTTACTCCCCTCACTTTTTTCAATTTGTAAAGCATGAACTTCATCTTTGGCCATGATACCCAAAACTTCTATGACATCGCAACGGCCAATCCAATTTTGCAATAAAGCTTTTTGTAACAAAATTTCAATTCCCTCATTCTTCGCAATGGAGTCGATAAATACACCTCCATGTTTTGCTAATATTAACAAAAGTGATGCAACACTACACGTCCTTCCATATGTGAAAATTGAAGGTATTTCCATAGAAAGAAGCTGAAGCAACTCCTTGATAAAGGAAGGTCGTTGATGTACAACTTGGGTAGCCACGCTTTCATGTTGCAACACAACTTTAAGAAATTCAAAAGCATAATTGTCCAAATTGCCCTTAGACAATTGAATTAGAAATCTTTCTAAGATTCCCGCATTGGCCATGATCATGCTTGCAATACCCGTGTGTTTAGACAATTGAGTAAGAGCTATCACTACATTATAATCATTTTTATAATCATCTTCATAATCGTCCTTATGTAAATATGAACTAATGTTAAACGCATTGAAGGGTGGTCCAAGAGAATTTAACCATTCCTTGGCAAACTTGATGTCAACATCTAGTGTTCCTGGAAGAAATGAAAGATTCAATGAACGATATCGACGCAATAAGGTTTTATGAATTTCTGAAACATCAACATCATCTATTAATGACATTAAAAGCTTCATGGGATCCTCTGAGCCGTTGACCAATAGTTCGATGATGTTAACAATATTTTCAATATACACATAGTTCACAGTATCATCATTAAGCCCAACATTTAGTAGTTGCATGAGCACTTGGATTCCATTGTGCGCCATCATTTCCTCAGCTCCCTTGATGTCACATGCCACCTTTTGAAGTAGGCCACTAGTGATTATTTCATAATTCTTCCTCTGATTTAATGAAGTCAAACAAGTTAAAAGACATCGTATTCCACCTTTAGCAATGAGTTCCTCTCTCATGATGTCCATATGGTAGGTTACTAGATGTTCTAGTAACTTTAAGCAATATTCACTATTATTTCCGGTTATTATTTCCCTTACCAAGTCTTGGATTTCACCTTGAGATGCCATTTCTTTTGCAATATGCATAAGTGAAAATTGAGGCATGTCATCTGGCGGCATTAATTGTAGCCCTTGTGACATCAATCTCACTGTCTGTCCTCCTTGTGCAATATGCACAAGTGAAAATTGAGGCATGTCATCTGGCGGCACTAATTGTAGCCCTTGTGACATCAATCTCCCTGTCTGTCCTCCTTGTGCAATTGATTGTTGCCCTTTTCTCATCATTTTCACTGTCTGTCCTCCTTGTGCAATTGATTGTTGCCCTTTTCTCATCATTCTCCGTTCGCCTGGTGCAATTGATTGTAGCCCTTTTGTCATCATTCTCCCTTTTCCTCGTGCACTTGATTGTACCCCTGATATCATCATCGTCACTCTCACTTCTGCTCGTGCAATTGAATGTAGCCCTTTTGTCATCACTTTCCGTTCTCCTCGTGCAATTAATTGTAGCCCTTTTGTCATCATTCTCCATCCTCCTTGTGCAATTACTTTGTAAGCAAATTCTTCATTTTCGAAAAACAAACATTGCAACACAAGAGGAACAACCACTATCTTCCCTTGTTCCAATGCACCAACCAATAGTTCAACCCCTTCTTGTGTAATTAAAGCTTGGGCAATCCCCTTGTGTCGAACTAGTGTGCTAATATTCTTGCTCATGAGTGAGTCATGTAAATGGTTTGTTTCATCATTACAAAGGAATAATTGTAGAAGCAAGTGAGCATGTCTAATAATAATAGCTTCACCTTCCTTTCGGTTTGCCAATCTTTCCAATATCAAAAATAATAGTGGTTCATCAACGCTAGAGACAAGAGAGATTGCATTCGACTTGCTCTTGAAATTTGGTAGTGTAACCAAATGATGAAAGATTCCCAAGACAATGTCATCACCGCCTTTGTCAATAATTTCCATTGCCAAGTCTTCATATTGTAATGAAAAGTCCAACATGAGATAAACATTATCCAAGCCTGATGACTTTATAGTTTGGATCAGCCTTGAAGAAATTTGCTTAAGAATATTTTTCATGGAGATTTTGGTGTAAGTTTGGTAGAAAATATTCTTATGTTGGCTCAATTTCAACAATAAGTTGAAGGTCTCATCGCTACCAAAACGACTTTGCATGATTATATTTGTCAAAATCTCCATAAAATCTTCATCAATTGCAAACTGCTCTGCAAATGTTCTATATTTTACCAACTTCAAGGCTATATGGCAGCTACCCTTGAAACTAGAATCCTCATTTAATGTTTTCAAATTTTGAATAAACCCTTGGATGCTCCTGTGTTGAAGAATGTCATCTCCATAGAAGTGATCTGCAAGCTGAGCCAATATACAAGCTGCTGGCTCTGCTCGAATTTTGTCAAAATTCAATAGATTAAGCAAGGCATCTACATCTCCTTGGGTCCACTTGTGAGGATTAGAGGCTAAAAGTATTGCATTTTCAGCTTTGGTTCCCAACAGTAGGAACAACTTTTCAAAATACCAATTCTCATAATAATATTGGCCAAGGGACAACGCCAATTCTAGATTGGTATGTCTTGTCTTACATATTGGTAGAAATGTGGCAAGAAGAATATTTTTTCTTCCCATGAACAATCCTTGACTTTTCATCTCAAGAACATTGCACATGTCAATTGCGTCAAGTTTAGTTGACACATATTCTTTTACCAAGCTAGGTAGGCTCAAACAGTCAAACTCGCATGACTTACACAAAAGCATTGAGGAATCACGAAAAAACATTGGGCCATTTTCCACAAGGTTTCTTGCAATAAGACAATTCAATAATGTTTTAAAGTGACTTATTCCTCCTTCAGGTTGTAGATAACTCCAAGCCAAATGCACTACAATAGCCGGACATCCCAGTGTCTCCATTCCAACGTTCTCGAATAATGTTAATGTTCGAAGGATATTCTCCATCCCAACCCGATCACTTTCTTCTTGTCCATATTCAAGACTCAACTTGATAGCTGCAAAAATTGTTTTTGACTCCCCTTTGTAATCTTCAGCTGCCGGCGCTTTATCAGCATAATATTGGAATTGCTCATACACATCTTCCCATTTTTCTGGAGTTTTGGCTTCATTTTCCCACAAAATTACACCGATGATTGTAATGGCGAAAAGGCAACCCCCACACTTGAACAAAATCTTTTGTGCTATATGCTGCAGCAACAGAATATATATTAAAGTTTTAGTTCACATGTATACACTTTGACATGACAAGGGAAAGTGCAAGTCCTAAAATGTTTTTCCATTTCAAATAAAATTCCATTTCAAACCCATGAAGGGAACATTTTCTCTCTTCCTCCCCTATTTGTTGCTCACCAATTATTTCATCACATTTTCCTTGATATTAATTTTCTATTACATTTCTTTCAATCATGGAAGGAAGGAAATAATCTTACCTCGCAACCAAGAGGAAATTTTGTTTCATTCGGATTATTTGCAGCTTTGCTTGCAAGTAATTGTGCAGCAGCATTCTCATTTGTTGTTTCATTCATTTCAATCCGAATCCAATTAGGTTGGTTCGGTTTCAAGTTGAACCTTGAAGTGACCAACAACTTGGACCTTTTTGTCGTTACTAATTCAGGTGAATTGTCAATCATTTCCCCAGTCCACACATCGTCTATGAATAATAAAACAGGGCCAGAAAGTCCATTCAAAAGTACTTCCAACTTTGCACGAACACTTCCAATTTGCCAACATTCAAGGCCCTGGAGCTGCACATGATAAATTAATTTCAGTTACATGGGATACTTACATGTGATGCATTTAACATGTCCACTTCATTTCAAATAGTTACGTAATATGTATGTCTTCCATGTTGTTAGTATTCAACAATTTGATCAAGGGAAACCTTGCTGCACAAGTACTATCCTTTCTTCAACTCGGTTCGAATGATAGAAGAACATTTATAGATGTTGGTAATGCATACACACATATGCGCCACATATCCAAGCAAATACTTCATGACTATCCTCCCACCACATTCATGGCAATAGAAGTTGGGATGCATGCAAAACAGTCTTGTATCCATACCTCTTGGGGATTTAGCTGAAGGGCCCTTATAAGCTCCTTTTGGCATGATAATACTTCATTGTCCTTGTGACCATATTTCATATGGAAAATCCCTCCATGAAAAATAATGCTCAACTCCTTGGCATTCTTGTACAAAACATATTTCACCAAGGTTGTTTTTCCATAGCCATAAGCCCCATAAACCAAGATATTTTTTGATCTTCCCTCCTTCAAATTTTGCAAAAGAATATTGGGCAAGTTTGAAGGTTCCACATAAAACTGGAAGTTTTCTTTCCAATTATACTCAAAACCCGAGTATGTTATCGATTTTATTAGTTCCTGTATACATCAACATATTAATGTCATTTTTAAACTGACATTTGCAGGAGGGTTCCCTCCCCCCAATTGAACCCCAAATTACAACTAATTTTTAACATTGACATTTCAAATGTACTGATCATATAAATGTTAATATGCCTCATGCACATCTACTATCTACCTCCTCAATAATGAATGTGTGTCACATCGTCCAAAAACAAAATCTAGCTCTTTTGTGAAAAACTGATATTATTGCTTCATTATGCACGTCACAAATCACAACTCTTGCAATATGTAGATGCATCAAGGCACCTGTCCGAGATTCTTTATTTTAAACTCACACCTCCTATCTCGAATATTAAAATGTTCATCAGATGTACCAATTTAAAACTCACCGCTAAATCCACAACAAAAAGCGAGGGCCATTGAAATATGAATCCGAGGATGCGACTCACCTTTTGTCGGCATTTCCTAATAAAATCTAGAAGGAAATAATAGCTTGGATGGTTCTTGTCCAAAGGCTTGCAAACTGTAGAATGGTCACAATCCTCCAAAGTATAATAGTTTTCCCCAGCTGATCTCACTGCTGCTGCCTTCTCCACCAATCTGAACCCCTGTTATTCACATGTTTCCATGAGTAACAAGCATGTCATAATGCCATAAAAAATGAACCATTTTCTTTATAAATTCTCAACAATATGCATGTCAGCATTGGCAATGGACTGCACGTCGAACAACCTGTTTCACCATCACAAGTACTAGATGTCGTTGGTGATGCCTAAGCGGATGTTCACATGCATAAATTCACCACTTACCACATCTTTCATAGGCTTGCCTTCAACGAAAGCATAAACATTTATAGAAAGTTCCTCCACTATGGCATCAAAGGTTGTTGACAAATTTTCCATCTTTAATTGAAGTGGTTGGACATTTTGCATGAACCCAGCCAGCTTGACAACCCTCCTCGGAATCGTGATCTGATTGCAGCGGCTGAAGTAGGATATCAAATTTTTGGAACCGGAATGGGGAACCGCATAAAAGATAACGCCTTTCAAATTTTTCAAGAACATTTCGGCAGATGCTTTAGCTTTTCTGTCAATCGCATTTCGCACATTTCCTAGTCGTGCTCTTTTGCGTGCCTCCTCAACCAAGCTCTTGATCACCAGACCACCGAAACAATGGCCTATTAAAACAAACCCATGTTGTCGACCCAACCTCCATTCATCACTGCCACAAGACAACCGATGGTAAAACTTTAGACCCCATTAATGAAGCTCACTATTGTAGATAACTTATCGAGGGAAAGGCTCCTTTGTTCGAATGTTCCAATGAAAAGTAACAAAATATAGCAGAAAGAGATGCACTAACCACAAAGTGAGTGCAAACAGATGCCCTCTGCAACATCCTTGAAATGACTATTCTAAAAAATCTACCCAAAAATCATTTTGTAGGTGCTTCTTTGTTGAAATCATAACACGGGTAATGATCATATTCAAACCGAGTAGTAAGATGGAAAATAGCCTTTTCTGTACAACACCACTTAATTAAAGAGTATGTATTAGGGATATTATAAGGTGACAGAAACCTGAGCACGAGGGTTTGTAGTATGTTTTTCCCAATTTCTGATACATCATCAATGCTCCCCTTCTCTTCAGATTGTGTGGGACAAGCATCATATGATATGGCCAAGACGCGCACGTTCTCGTCCAAGTCTTGGGGCAGCCAATTTTGAGGCCAACAATCTTGGGGGTCATCGAGTTGTGTCCAAGTACTTTTCCAAGCTTCCTTTTCACTTGGCCAGTGTAGGCCATGAAAAAACACCACATCAAAATTGGTAGAACAAACATGATCTTCAAGGGGCCATAGTTGATGCACGGATCGACCTTCATCATCCTGGTAATTCTATAACACAAGTACAAAGGGTTTAATGCCTCCAAATTGGGACACTCTGGTTTGCAATTCATTCCTACTTATATTCAACACTCACTCCTTAATATATCGAGTGTCAAGGACTGATCACACGAGTCGCCAGTAAAAGGATGAGACACGTCTCGAAGCGTCAATGCTAAAAACTTTGACAATCAGGGACAGTAGAATCGTAGATCTCGTTGGTCTGGCGAGCATCCGCATAGTATGTTGATAATCATAAAAAAACACCAATCTTTGGTTATTTGCTCAAAACATGTTAAATCCATGAGCTTTATATGTGCTAATTATGACACTGATAACTTAATTTTACAGTATTCTAAATTGAGCCTCAAGAGTATGTATGAAAGTTTTGCTTCAGAACCTAATGAAAAAACTACACTAGAGTTGGAATGCTTACAGCGTGAGATGCCCTTGGTGCAGTTGTTGAAGGAGAAGCCTTTCCGCAAACCGACCTTTCAGTGTCAAAGTCAGTAGAACGTGGCTTTCCACATGATAAGCATAATTTCCGAAGCATGACAACACGACTTTGGTGAGTAACGAAACAAATTTGAGATCAGGTTTCCGTGCGCATCCTGCACAAATTTTTCACCCCATGCCTTGAAAGCAACTGGGATACAAACCACATCTGATTATTGAAAATACAAGCAGTTCCTGAAACCGAGCTAGCAACCCGACCTTCCAGTGCCGGATTCAAAGGACCATCGGGTATTATGGTCAAGTTTCCGTGCACATCCTGCACACGTTGTTCAGCGTATGCCTGTAAAGCATTGGCACACGGACCGCATCTAATTTCCTGAAACAGAAGAAATCCTTGAAACCTCTAGCAAACCGATTTTTCAGTGCCAGAGTCAAGGGAGCATTTCTTCTGAAAGAAGACAATGAGTCCCCGAGTTGAGAACATATTGACTCTCTGATGTGACAACATAAATCATTTGTCCCGTTTACATGCACATTCACATGGTGAACAAATTGTCCACCTCATGATTTGAAAGCAACTAACACACGGACCGCATCTCATGATTCTTGAAACACAAATAAGTAGTGAAACCTCTAGCATCGCAGCTCTATGGAAGGAAATCGAGTGACACAGATAATCGGAGTAATGAGGATTGCCCCGGGGAATCAAGACGAAGTCGGCAATTTAGTGAAGAAGAAACTTGTGCGCCTGAAGACCGCAAGGCTCGAACTTGGCCTTATACACGATTCAGCCTGTGGGCCAGAGCGAGGCGGCACCCAGAAATGCACCATCCACTGGATGGCTGTCATCACTCAGTTTTGGATGAACGTCAACTGAGTTAATATCCGATTTCACCTTGGGTAACCCTTTGTGTAAGAACGAAGTCCTCTATATAGGTAGATATGTAGGAAGATAGGTGACTATTGGGTAAGTAGACGGATTCTACATAGGGAAGGACTGTCTTTACTACTCACCTATTAGGCAGCTGGGTAGTAGATAGGTAGTAAAAGAAGCAAGAACTGGAACCCAAAAGAAATCTGTTCCCTGTTCACTTTCCATCCATCCTTCATGGTGCATTATTGGTGGGTTCTGGTTCACTCTGGTTAGGCTGTGATACTGTTCAAGTGGGTCCCACAACTCTTAAGTTTGTTTGACAACTCTTCTGGTAATTAATATCTTCCCAGAAAACATTCACAAGCTTCCAGAAGAACAAGAGAAGAATTTGTCAAACCATGGTGATAAATGATTTCTTTTCCCACAAAATCTGTGGTTTTAAGAGACATTTTGGGATTTTATTTTTTTAAATGTGGTTATATTCTAGTGTAGATTTGATGAGTTTTTCTATTTTTCGGGGAAATTTTGGCCAAACTTTCCATGCCACAGGATTGAAAAAAAAATCCATGAGGCTGGTCGTGGACATTATGTAGGTGATGGTCATTAAAATCTGGTGCAACCCAGAGTTCATGCCCCTCCCATTAGCGTCGGCCAAAATGGTAAAGAACAGAGGAGGTAGGCATAGAAATTCTGGGTAGCAAGGAGGTGAGCCCACATGCACTCAAGGGCCCAGTTTTTTTTTTCTTTCGAGAAGGAGGGGAGGGACTATTTTCCCAATGTGATCCCATCAAGTTCCTGCTGGGTTCCCAACATGTTCCCAATAGCACCTTGCTTTATCCCATATCCTTTGCCTTCAGTTTTGATCTTGTGACCAAAGTAACAAGATCAAAACAAGGACACTACAGCATACTTGCTTGGGGCATGTCCCATTTGCTACATTTTTTGTGATGGGCCAATCAATGATGCCAATCACAAAAAGAAATAAAAATGGAACTTTGGGGGTACGCATAACCAGGTACCTAATCAGCATGAGTCTCACTATCACACAGAGAGTACTCATTAGGTAGTGTCACAAAGATTTTTTTAGACCCAGTTTGAAGGCCAAGTTTTTTGTTTTTTTCCCTGTAATTTGTTTTTCTTGGCTGCATATAATTTGGCAATAATACAAATTCTACGTGAAACAAACATGTGTACCTAATGGCAGGGAATGGAAGAATTTTGCATGGTTGGTGTCTGCCAAGTGCAAACTGGTGCAAGTTGAAGTTCAAAATATCTGTGTTACCCAGCCAGAATTAGGGTCGCTTTAGACAAGGGTCCAGGGGCCAACTTGAAGCAAATTGAACCTTGAATAGAAAGCTTCTTCACGGTAACAAAAACATTTTTTGCTAAGGTACAATGAGTGTATCGAAAGGCTTGAGGTCCAATTTGAGGGTTCAAATATTAAAAATGTGTGATTGACATGTGAGAGGATTAAGTTAATTTTTGATCTTTTTTGTTGTTTGTTCTGAATTTTTTTTTTCTTTCTTTTTTGAACTCCTACTACACACAATGAAGAAGCATAGGCACACAAGATAGTGGTGACTTTTTTATTATTATTATGGCTGTGCATCGAGCGATCGTACGAATAGTTGCATTGTAATGTGTAGCTTTTGGACAAGATTGAAATATGATGATTTGCCTCCATTTTGTGCGATTTGTAGGAGTGAAAATGTGCTCTTTATAGGAGTCATCTTGTGAAGATTCACAAAATCAGCCATGCCAACCTTACAATTGGTCAAAAATGGGAGAGTTGAGGTCCTCTCACCAATGTCCTGAAACCATATCATGCCTTGCTTTCTCACAGAATTTGAAAATATATATAGAAAAAAGTAGTGAAAAAGAGGGGAAAAAAAAACCATGAACAACCTTGGACCCTAGCTTACCCATGAGCTCTCCTTGAAGCTCTTTTTTGGGTCCAGACCAATTGGTTTTCCCTTTAAAATGATGCCATGTAGACCAGGTCACAAGATGAAGTCTTGGACCTTCATCTAAAGACCTTGAGACCAATTAAAAACTCTTGACCAATACGAATGCTCAATTTTATTGGACCCTGCTCTTTGGACCCTTTTCTAAAGTGACCCTTCTTAGACTCTCATAACTCCTTGCAGAACTTCTCTGTGAAAGGGTCCATTCTAATGTGTGCAAAGGTGAAATTTTCGCAAGTAGGCGAATGTTTTTCAAAAAATGAAAAAGTTCTGATTTTCAGGGGTTTTCTCGCCATTTTTTGAAATAAAAATGCTAAATTAGCCACATCTAGACATAGTCACTTCCTAAGTAACCACTTGTAACAGCACTTTTGTAAAAATGCTACAGCGGACCCAGGACAGTAACCATTTCATGCTAATTAATGCTGAGGATCCTCTGCAGTGGACTTACTTCAGTAATGCGGGGAAAAAAAAACCCCTGCTCTCTTCTAGTTCTCTTCCACTCGACCTTTAGGATGTTGATTTTGTAGTCTCGTAGGTGCTTCAGTCTGTAGCATGTTGTAGGTGCTTGACTTTGAAGAATAGATGACTTAGGGATCCGGACATTGACAGGAGACTTTGCCTAATCTTCTGGACGAAATTTTTATAGTACAATAATGCATCTGATGTTGTAAAGGGTTGCAGGAGGGAGGCGCTGGTGGAGAGTTGGTACTAGTCCTGGGTTTCAACCAGTGATGTGCAGTTATTTGATTTTGTAACTGACCGACTGTTTTGGTTTATTTTATGTTTCAGAATCAAAGAACTATGGATTTGTTTTTGAGAAACCAATCAAAAGTGGGGAACTGTCGGAAACATCAAAGAACCAACAGTTTCCATGAAACAACTGGCAAAGAACTGAGAGTTAGAAAAGCCTTTTTTTTGAAAATTTCAAAAAAATTGAGAACCTTCGTTCTACACCAAATCCAGATTTTAGATTTTTTTTCCACCCCTGCTGGGTGATTGCATATGTACCCAGGTTATAATCAGTAAGTATCTGTAGCAGATTCTAATACCCACTTAACATTGGTTCAAACTGGTGTGGTTTGGTTCTAGTTTCTGGGTTGATTCCTCTGTCTTTTAGCAAGATATTGTAAAATGAATAGTTATTTTGAATATCAAATTTCTGTATTATTTTACATGATTACTACCATCAATTATATATTTAATTATAAATAAAAATTTAAATTATAGTTAAATATTTATTGAATATCAATAATATTGTTTGAAAATTTTAATTAATACAATTATAGTTAATATCTAGCAAAATATATTTAATAATATCAATATTAGTAGTTATTATTGTTATAAATATTTAATAATGATGATAATAGGTTTTTTTATTTGGTAGATATTTTTATGTTTAATATTTAGCATAACTAGTAGGTGGATTAGCTTAGTATAACATAACTAATCGATAGGATAGACACACCTATCACCAAACCTTTACCAAATTTTTGAAGTTTTTTGTTTTTTGGAAAACGTTTCATGACCATGGGTGAACTAAGTGAAAATTTACAATATTTTTTCAAACTCCAAAAACAAAGAAGCAAGCAAAGAACAAAAGCATTTAAACCCCTTACTTTCAAATTTCATTTTTTGCTCATTTTTTATTTGTTTTAAAAAAATTAAAAAGCTATGGAAGTGTTATTTGAAGTTCTACAAACCTTATTGAAATGCAAAGATAATAGAGTGACGTCCAAAACTCTTAAGCTCCAAAATGCAAACTGGTCATATATGCCAACCCACATCCCCATGACCCCCTTCACTTGGAGAACGCATATCTTGTTCAAACCTTCATCAATTTGAACAATTTTGTTTGCCCCATCTGAAGCTTTACAAAATCTTTGAAAACAATACAGTGGCATCCAAAGATCTTAAGCTCCAAAATGCAAACTGGTCATATGTGCCAACCCACATCATGCCCATGACTCCCTTCACTTGGAAAACACATATCTTGCTCAAACCTTCATTGATTTGAACATTTTTTGTTGCATTAGATGCACAAAATAAAGGGTTACAAAATGTTTTTGAGTTTCAAAAGCAACAAAGCAATGTACAAAGATTTATAAGTTTTTATCCTTAAATTATCAACATGTGTATCCTAGTAGTTACAATTAAAATGTAATTAAAATGTTTGACCCCTATTTTTTGTCATATGTTTCAAGTTTACAAACTATATAACTAGATGCACCAACCATTTTCATAAGACAAATGGTACTTGGGACAAGCCAATCAAAATGGTATGACCCAAAAAATAAACCAAAAATAAAATAGGATTATCCGAAACTAGTTTATTTAGTAAATAGGTTTTGATGGGTAGGTAGCTTAGTTACCTACTTAGCTAAACATAGGTTGGTAAGTAAATATTTTACCTACATACCTACATAGGTACTTAAATTCAATCAAATAGGTAGGTACTTAGGCCTAGTGTAATATAAAGTTGATGTCCAAGTGTCAAAATCCTATTGGATGCAAGATGGACAATTTAGATTAATGTAATTTATCAAAAATATTTAATTTTAAAGTAGTTTATCACTCCCACATGTCAGTGTCTCTTTAATCCATGTGTCAAAATATCCTCCCCTCTTAAATTGGACAATTCATATTTAAATTTAATTTTTATTTTAATATTGAAATACAAAAAATGATGACATCATGAAATGTCACTGGATGGAGTTCATCCACCCTATTATTCAAGTTGAAAATGATTTTCAACTGTAACAATTGATGTCATTCACAACTAAAACGGTTTGAAGTTGTGATTGATGTGGTGTTGACATGTGGCTAAGGTTTTCAATTGGAATGTCACTTTCAACTTGTACGTATCGATTGCCATTGTTCTCAATTGCAAATAATATTTTCCAACTAAGTTTGTTGTTTTCAACTAAAAATTATAGTTGAAAAGGAGGTGGAAATGTAATTGGAAAAAAAAGGGTTTTCTACTAGTGGAAATTGAAAGATCTATTGTGGATGCAACTATCAAATTACCATTGACTATGGTGGTTGGAGGTCAAGTTGGTAAAGATCACCAATTTGGCTACTATTAATTTGTGTTGCAATTTTTCACCTCACTTACTCTTAATTTTTTGCCCCTTTTCAAAGTGACCAATTTGGTTAACACTAATGTTAAAAAACCCCCCACCCCACCTTCCCTCATGTGAGAGGGAAGGTGGGGCTTTTTTTGGCCAATTTTTTTCGTGCAATATCCCCATGCTTTGGGCAAATTTTTTGTTTGTCTAAATTTTTTTATTCCATAACCGCCATGCTTCAATGATGTTAATTACATTTAACAATTAGCTCAATGGTGTGTAGGCAATACCCTCATTTTTTCCAACAGTCCATTCATTGGGCTGCATGCAATACTTTCATCGTTTAATGGCCTTTATTGATGTTGACTTCCTTGTAGATCAAGATTCAAACTTTCCATGGGCAAAGTGGGGTATCCAAGGTGGTTAGTTGTCTGGCCACATACTCAACCACATGGTTCCTTCTTTGACACTTGGCAAAGCACCATGACATGCATGTGTAGCCAAGTAGGTTTGGTTGTCCATCCACTCAACCCAAAGGTTTATGCCGACAAGATCATGCTTATATGAACAAAAAGATTTTGCGCAACACCTTGGTTTGTCTCCACTAAAATGAGCAAAAGGCCATTGATTGGGTAAAATGCGGGGCCGTCTCTAAATGGGACCACCTTCAAGCTAAAGCATTGTGACATCTTGAGTTACCCAAACCAACCTTGGTGAAACTAGCTCCTAGTCAACTTTTATGACTCTTTGGCATCTCGAAATGGGGCAATGGATCCATCCCTGGCTATCAAATTCCACTAGTGGAAATAAATGATGACCTTGCAAAATTGGTCCATGGGTCAAAGGCATCATATGTGAAAGCCCTCGAGGCCACTTCAAATTTTCACCCACGCAATACCCCCAACAAATCAACTTTTTTACATAACATGCCATGAACCAACATTAAAATTAAAATATTTAATTTATAAGTCCATTTTAATTATTAATTTGAATATGATTTATTGAATAATCTATTATTTAAAATTAAATTAATGATTAAATTAAGTTAATTTATAATTTATGACTATATATTTTAATATTATTTCAAAATAATGAGATGATTATTTTACACTTGTAAAATCAAATTGAAATTATTTAGGCTTATATATAATGATTAATAATAATTTGAAATTAACATATCTTTTTAAATATATATTATAATGTTGTTACATGTTATACTAAACTACACAATTTTGACCATTCATTAAATGGGAAATATATAAAGGACTATATATAATTATGATATTATATTACACATATAATTATATTGTATTAATTATTATTATATATTATATATTTTGGCATAGTCCACCGAAACCTACAACACAGACATGAATGTAGGTATTACAATGGCATTCGATATCCCGGACGCAGAGGGAATAATTTTAAGAATTCCCAAATGTCTTATTTTGTGTTAAAAAGCTTTCAACTCTTGATAATGGAAGTATTGCAATGGGACTTAACCACATAAATCAAATGTAATACCCTTGTGTCAAATGATCACCTATGAATTCACACATTATTGGGGTATTACAACATCATTAAACCACATTGGTGTGTAGGTTACACTCTAAATACAGACATGAAGCCTGATGCCACATAGGGTGTGGGTATTATGCAAATATCATTGCATCATAAAAACTTGTAATACCCCCATAGCGCAACGTGGTTCCAAATTACAATATTTTGTTCATTGGTAACGCAAGTATCGTTATTTATCAATATTCACATTAAGCATTAGGAAATCTTTAATTGTCAAAATGAGAATGTTCAAGCCCTAAAAACTATAAAAAAACTCCTCCATACTCATCTTTCATGGCACATATTCACAAATTTTCATGAGTGTGAACTAAAGGTAATGGCTTCTTATGATGTAAAACCCTATGACCATTGGATTTCCAATCCCACTTTTCACACATTCAAAATTGTGTATACTTTATTTGTGATTTTTCCATTAAGAAGTGCATTCAAATGCATACATGCAATATCACTAAACATTAGGAGCTCTCGAAGTACAAGCAAATTTGTGTGCAACCATCCATTCATGCAAATCTTTCCTCCATCTGACAAAACAAACCATGTCGTCTTCCACCTGGTTGAAGATTATGCCTAGATGCAAGGATTCATAACCCTTAATCAAATAATTTGTGTGAACATTGGCAAGTACCACTTTGAGGAATGATGTCCCATGGACACAAAGTGCAACCCCACCTTCTGTACACTCCTTTGTGATGTCTCACATGGTCTCCTTTAATTGGTCCAATACTCGTTACATAAGAGCATGTTTGGGCCTCAAACATGTTCACATCATTGACAGTTGAAATGTCATCACCTAAAGAAATAAGCCCACCAATATCGACAACCCCCTCCCCATTAGTAACTAAGTCCGACCTTTCATCATCATTGAATGCATTAGAATTGTTGTCCAACAAATGAGGGTTTGCAAACATGGCTTTGAATCCTCCTCACTCAATGTCGTACCATGTCCCACAATACTAGAAGATGATGTCTACAATGACATATGTGTAAGCCAAAAATAAAATTGCGATTTGGTGCTTACATAAATTTCCACACAATGTCCACTCACATGTGTAGTTGACATATTCCTTGAATGGGTGTTTAATTTCATACATGTGGTTGAGAATCCCTTGGCTCATCATGGTCTAAACACCCTTGCATTCCAATGATGACCACTTCACATTGGCATTTAAAATCAACAATGTCTTTACCACACTCGCCTTTATGATGTGCTCCAAAACATTGTTATTTATGATCCCGTGATTCTTCATTTCAAATGTGCGCATATAATGCCAAACCACAATGGTTGTTAACTGCCACACCACCCAGTCAATGTGTTGACCTCTAAGCCTTTTTGTTTCAATGGCAAACCATCTCTTCAATGCACCATGGTAGGACTCAATCAATGCTTCTATATCTTGGTTGGAATGCAACACTTGTTGAAGTCCAACCATCCACAAATTGAAAACCAAAGCACCAATGACATATTTAGGTAATTAAACCTAGAACATTATAGACTCAACTATGAACACAAAATAATAGTGACATCGATAACTAAATACATGATGAACACTTACCAAGGGTGTCCATTGATAATAAAAGGAGCCAAATCACTTGTTGATTACAGTGAAAACTACACCTCTAGACTATTTTGAAAAATCACCAATAATTATATATAATGAATTATTTGTTCATATTTTTGGTTTTTGCTTGATTATGCATGAAATTGATATCTTACAAATGTGGAGTCATTTCATTATATTATTAAAGTCCTTTATCATACACAAAGCACTTGTTGATAGGGTTTTTTTAAGGACTATAAAATTTGAATGTGAATTTTGTTACTCAAACATGCACCAAATATTCCCACTTTTATTATGGGCTCTAATATACTTCATAAGAAGTGCCACATGTTTATATTTTTAAATTCACATGTATTGAATCCTTTGAATGAATGTTGTTAATTATGATTATGAACGTCTTTAATGGTTAAAAAGTTTCAAAATTTATAATCATGGTTAAAAACAAAAATGTACATTTGACTATAATCTAGGTTCTCATGCAAAAGATAATAATTTTTATTACAATTTGGGTCATGTTTGGTCACTATATTGATATTTAGTTTTAGAAATTACATTTAAAACATGATTTTGGTATTTAATAGACTAATCCATGTAAGACATGTGTAAAATGTAGTATTTGGTAAGGATTCGAACCTTAGAGCCCATGGCTCCTTTTACTATGAATGGACCCCCAAGGATGGGATAATACACCCAAAAATATCGTTTCCAAACATCTCCTAGCTTATGTTATTCAAAATTGGCCATGACCTTCTTTCTCCCATGTGCCTTGAAGTCTTTCATGTTTTTGCCAGGGTTAATCATCACATACAAAATAGCATGGAGGTCGTCCAAGATTATTTGACACACTACCACATTCTTAGTCTTCTCTAATGCACGCACCTAAAATGCCTTTAAAACATGCCATGCACATATGTAAATTGGGAGCATCTCCTAGCTTTAAACAACTTTATACAACCCAACAACATGTGTATTAGCAAAATTTCATGGTTACAAATCGTACATCATGAATAACAATATAAGTCATCAAGGTGTATTTGGAACGTAGTTAGGAAATGCGTTGGTAATCACCACAATGTCGCCAATTCTTGTGGGGCATCATCAACAATAAAACATGCAAGCTTCCAACCCGGCATCCTTGAAAAGAGCTTAACTTTTAATGGAGCTAACCATTCTATCAAATCATTTTGTGTTTGTCTCAAAATGACAATCCATGCATCCGGGATTTTGGTCCGTTGTGAATCAAACACCATTAAAATTAAAAGGATCCCGGTCCGTTGTGAATCAACCACCATTAAAATTAAAAGGTGGAATTTCACATCATTACCGCCAAAAGTTGCATCCATTGAAATGGCCTCATTGTGCCCCCATGTGAGCATTGATTCCAATTAGGTGGGTGTTTGGATCCCAATGGTGAATGGCACTTGAATCCCACCAATATTTGTTGTTTCCTAGAAAAAAAAAATCATCCTAATGACTATTTGCCCATGTTTGAATCGAGATGGCAGGGTTGGCATGTAACCACCAACTTCCTTCCTTATGCTTCTAGTTCATATAGGTGATGTCATTTTGTTGAATGAAATCATCCTTCATCATGGGCTCCCCCACGTTGACCCATGCCCACCAAATCACCTTGAGCTTGTTGTATATTTATTTCACCATGTGCCCCGAGCTCAATTGGGTCCAAGTGTGGTTCTTAAAAACTTGAGACATTTAGGGAACATATAATGACATCCGAACTAAAGATTCAAGATCATCTTGGCCATGTGCAAGCTCACCCTTAATGTGAGTATGGGCACGATGATAAAAAGATATCTCCACCACCTTTAGTTTTACATATAATCACTTGACCGAGAATGCCGCCAAACAACCACGTTTGATGGAACTAGTATGATTTGAATCACCACAATGATCTCCAAACCATACCTGCATTCATACTTACATTGCATTCAATCAATTAAGGAAAGGTTGCATTCCAATTTTGTGTACTACAATTCTAGTTAATAACAAGCAAATGAAGGTAATACCCTCATGTGATACGTACCAAGTATGCCCGAGGTGGTGCCTAATTGTGGGGTTTTTGACATCTTTTTGTGCAGGCATGTTCTTGTGGATGTTCCACTCCATTGGGGTATGAAGGTTGCTTCATTCACCCGCTAAGAGGTCTTGGACACGCGTGTGTGGGATGGATCCCACATCAATGGATTTCTTGTTTGAACCCTCATGGCATTCACCCTTAACCCACACCAAGTCCACATGGACTTGGTGGCTTGGTTGGGTTTTGGACTTGTATACTTTGGCCTTGGGAGCTCGATCCATGTCTTTGAACTTCCTAGAAATGCCTTCAATATTCTATCCCAACAATAAACATGTAAAAGGTTGATTGCATGGTATATGCATGGTCGTCATTAAATAAATGGATGATGAAAAAAAATCTCTAATCTGAATTGTTTTTATGACACCCATTATACTATAAATTGTAATATCTTCGTTATCACAATCATGGCGTTTAGGGTTTTCTATCCACGAACCACCCAATTAAAACCACCAATACCATGGTGCCTAATATTCAACTTTTAAACCCTATAGGAAAAACATGCCATTTTTTGGCCATCCAATTTTGCACTCACAAAACAAAACCTATTGGAATAAACAATATGAAAAAGATGTATAATAAGTTTTTATGGTACCTATTATGTGAGGTACGGCATTGTGTTAGGATAGTCGGCTATGTTTGCATCTCTTTGGGTTATACACCTAAAAACCTCAACCTTAATCCCCAAATATTTGATGAGCAATAGGCATTGTGGACCCCATCAAACATGTGATTACATTTTAAAGAAAAAATATAAATTAAAAAATTATGCTGATGTAAATCTCCATACCCTATGCCCTAAACTCACCCTATGCATTAGGGGTGGATGGTAAACGGTGAAGGGGGGAAAACCATAAATAAAGAAACACCAATGGAAAAATACATTCTAATAAAATAAATTCATAAATAAAAATAAGCATATAATTAATTCATTGGGTAAACACAATGAAATAATACAAATACCTTACCCTAAGGTCAAATTTGACATTAAATAATCGTCAAAATAGCGAAATAAATTTTTGTGAAAATATGAAATTGACATGTTGAAAATCATCATAATTATCATAGGTTACACTCTAAATAATTTCACTCTTCATATGAAAATTTCATAATAAATCATGAAAAAATTCAATAATTTCAAATTTACAAGTGAATTAATTTTTTGGAAAAAAAAATTTGTTTTGGCCATTTGGAAACTGACCCTAGGCTATGGTATTATAATTAAAATTTATTAAAGGGGTAGGATGATTACATGATTTTGGATGAACAAAACATTTTGGATAGGGATTGATTGTGGAACATTGTAGATTTGAATTTTGAGTTCTTGTTGGTTTTGAATAATGATGATGTGACTTGAGACTACCCAAAGATGGGACTTCTAGGGAAAAATATTTCATCATTAGACACATAATTTTGGGGAATAAATATAACTATAGGTATTTTGTAGTAGAAAACCACAAATTTCTTTCTTGTTGCACCACAAATTTTATTTTGTAGTTTGGATTACATTTCAATGGAGCATAAAATTTTGTTGTAATTCTAATTGAGTTTTTAGTATAACAAAGAAGTACAAACTTTTATAGTGATTCCATATCCATATTGTTGTGTGAATTTTTTATAATATCAAAAATGTAGTGAAATGAATTGTAATCTTGTCTTTGAATTTTTTCTACATTGTTTCTAAAGTGTAGATTTTAGTTATATGAAATAACCATGAGTCTAGTGTTTTAATGAATTGTAGAATCAAATGTGTTTAGAATTAAGACATAAATTATGAATGTGTGCATATTGTAGTGCAAATCTATTGCTATGGTAATGTGGAATAATTCTACAAGAATGAAATCCACTTTAACCAAAAATCATCAAAGGTTAAAGAAGAGTTATTATTCATACCTCTTTTAAGTTAAGAGTGGGCTTGCCTTTCCTTGAAAAGAGAAAAAATGAAATGATCTTGATCCATATATGTGGAGGTGAAGGGTTTGATATTAAATAAAATCCTATCTAAATATTTTTTGGTCCATATTCTATTAAAACTGAGGTGCCCCAAATATTTAGTACCATAAAAATTTAGCAAACCCAAAGGCCCAAGATTAGGTATACATTTGGGGGCTTAAATTAAATAAACTCTACTTGGATTTCTATAATATGCACTTAATTAGGCCAAAATGGAGGTAGACCAATAGAGGAAATCACGCTAATGGACATTATTCAAATTTTCAATACTTGCATTTTTTGTTTTCAAATGGAACATTGGCCCAGTGAAATCCCACAATTGTCCATGCCTTCAATAGAATACTCCCTTAACACAATGCCTTTATTCAGGTAAGTGTAATTATTTTCATCTGGGCATTACAAGTGGCTTGTGTGAACAAAATCCAAAGGAAATGCAATACACACATTTTTTTTCATTTGAACATCACAATGGGAAAATGGGGGGGTAGTCAATCGTATTAATGACCAAACAAGTAGGTATGGTTGGGTAGTGTTTGGTAGGTACCTACCTAAGTGATTAGTAAGTATGAAAGTGAAATGACGGGTATTGTCACAAAGATATTTGAAGACCCAGTTCAAAGGCCAAGTTTTCTGTGTTTTTCCCTGTAATTTGTTTTTCTTGGCTGCATATAATTTGGCAATAATACAAATTCTACGAGAAACAAACTTATGTACGTAATGAGAGGAAATGGAAGAATTTTGAGCACGGTTGGTATCTGCCAGGTGCAAACTGGTGCAAGTTGAAGTTCAAAATATTTGTGTTACCCAGCCAGAATTAGGGTCCCTTTAGACAAGGGTCCAGGGACCAACTTGAAGCAAATTGAACCTTGAATTGGAAGCTTTTTCACCTTAAGAAAAACATTTTTTCCTAAGCTACAATGAGTGTGTCTAAACGCTTCGGGTCCAATTTGAGGATTCAAATATAAAAAATGTGTTACTGACATGTGAGAGGATTAAGTTCATTTTTTGGTCTGTTTTTTCTTTTTTTCTTTTTTTTAACTCTTACTGCACAGAATGAATGAGTATAGGCACAAGATATTGGTGGCTTTGTTTTTTACTACAGCTGTGCATAGAGTGACAAATAGTTGCATTGTAATGTGTGGCTCTTGGACAAGATGGAAATATGATGATTGACCTCCATTTTGTGCACTTTGAAGATGTGAAAATGAGTTTTGTATAGAAGCCATCTTGTGAAGATTCACAAAACCAGTCATGTCAACTTTAGAATTGGTCAAAATGGGAGAGTTGATGTGCTCTCACCAGTGTCCTCAAACCATAGCATGTCTGCCATTCTCACAGAATTTGAAAAAATATATAGAAAAAAATAGTGGAATAGATAAACAAACAAAAATGAAGAACAACCTTGGACCTGAGCTTGCCCATGAGCTCCCCTTGAGGCACTTTTTTGGGTCCAGACCAATCGGTTTTCACTTTAAAATGATGCCATGTAAACAAAGTCACAATTTGATTTGTCTTGGTCTTGGACCCTCATCTAAAGGCCTTGAGACCAATTTAAAACTCTTGACCATTGGACCCTTTTCTAAAGTGACCCTTTTCAGACTCACCTAACTCCTTGTGGAACTTTTCCATGAAAGGGTTCATTCCAATGTGTGCAAAGGTGAAATTTTCGCAAGTTGGCGAATGTTTTTCAAACAATGAAAATATTGTGATTTTCAGGGGTTTTTTCGCCATTTTTCGAAATAAAAATGTTAAATTTGCCACATCGAGGCATAGTCACTTCCTAAGTCACCACTTGTAACAGCACTTTTGTAAAAATGCTACAGCCGACCTAGGACAGTTGCCATTTCGTGCTAAAGAATGCTGAGGATCCTCTGCAGTGGACGTACTTCAGTAATGTGGAAAAAAAAACCCTGCTCTCTTCTAGTTCTCTTCCACTAGACCTTGTAGGGTGTTGATTTTGTAGTCTCGTCGGCGCTTCAGTCTGTAGCATGTTGGAGGTGCTTACTTTGAAGAATAGATGACTTAGGATTCAGGACATTGCCAGGAGGGTTTACCTAATCTTCTAGACAAGATTTTAAAAGTACAATAATGCATCTGATGTTGTAAAGGGTTGCAGGAGGGAGGCTCTGGTGGACAGTTGGTGCTAGTCCTGGGTTTCAACGAGTGATGTGCAGTTATTTGATTTTGTAAATGACCGACTGTTTTGGTTTATTTTATATTTCAGAATCAAAGAACCATGGATTTGTTTTTGAGAAACAAATCAAAGTAGAGGACTGTCAGTTTAGGTTAGTCGGGAACATCAAAGAACCAGCAGTTTCCATGAAACACCTGGCAAAGAACCCACAGTTAGAAAAGTTTTCTTTTTGAAAATTTCAAAAAAATTGAGAACCTAGGTTCTACACCAAAACCAGATTTTAGATTTTGTTTTCACCCCTGCTGGGTGATTGCGTATATACCCAGGTTATAATCACTAAGTATCTGTAGCAGATTCTAATACTCACGTAACATTGGTTGAAACTGGTTGAAACTGGTGTTGTTTGGTTTTAGTTTCTGGGTTGATTCCTCAGATTGCTGATTCTTTAAGATTTTTGAAATAACCAGGATCACAATTCTTTGATTATGATTATTTGTAAGAAATTAAAATAAATCATCCCATTCGACACCCCACTGATCAGTTTTTTCCTTTTAGCAATTGGGATATTTGAGTATCTATATAAACAAGCCAATATGTTTTTACACAATTTTGTTAATGCCATTTGCAGCTTGAAAGGGTTAGAGAGCTTTCATCTTTTTGTCTTTGTTATTTTGCTTCGTTACAAAATTTCAATCACATTACAAAGGATGCAGGCATCTTTCATCTTAAGTTGGGCAGTAGGTGTAAGCTTAGTTACTTCTTGACTCTCACCCTTTCAGGAGGCACCTCAGATAATCATGGCTGACCTATTGCAGGCCCATCTACTACAGTGATCAATTTTTGACATAGAGACATTTTGACATCTAGTTTGAACTAACTTGACATCTTGTAAATTCTCCCTTTTCTTTTTTCTCATTCATTTGTACATTTTCCAAATCTACTGTGTGTTTATAAACAAAGTTTTGTAAGGGTTCATCCAAACTGACAGTTCTCTGATTCTGAAATAGTCCAAAAACTGGAATCAATGGTTCAAACCAGTGTTGGGTGGTTCTCACCCATCAGCTGATAACCGGCCAGTGAGAACCAGATACGACAACCATCATGAGAACCGGATTGAAGGTTCTCACGCTAAAGAGAGCTGGATTGTGAAAACCGCTTAGGTTCTCACCTGGCATCCAATGTGAAAACCGAACCGGATCTCACATTTTGAAAACGATCCGATTCTCATGGTACTAACAAATAAATAAATATTAGAGTTATCTTGAAAGTCATGCCCTATTGGGCCTGAGTTGCACCCCCCATTTGATGCTTCATTCCCTGTTGGATGTTGCACGTAAAGCCATGAAATTCTATTAAATAAGGGTATGAAATATTGAGACTCAGAATTAAATGCACCAGGCTCGAGAATATTTATAGCTACAGTCCACATAGCGGCGGCAGTGATTAGTTGAAAGTGTTCAGGAAGAGAAAGGAATGCGAGATGCTAAATAACCCCTAAATCCCCCCCCCCCCCCCCCCACCCCCCCCCCCCCCCCACGCCCCGAATTCGCCCCCCCCCTTTGCGGGGTTGGTTCTCCCCCCCCCACCAAGAGGCGGGTT